>Ga0307947_1002467_pt1 | contig 14825 bp, 21 predicted proteins | sample OrgLakmetagen232_FD_201840 | JGI IMG/M metagenome (GOLD analysis project Ga0307947, IMG submission 201840) | Saline water microbial communities from Organic Lake, Antarctica - #232 | ecosystem: Environmental > Aquatic > Non-marine Saline and Alkaline > Saline | place: Antarctica: Organic Lake...
GGCCATACACCAGTGCATAATAGCTGCCCAATCCCAGTGGGTTTGTAGATCAAAGCCGGGGCCGCACGCTTGGCACGCGGCACGGGCATTGTCGTAGTTGATGCTGTAGCCGGCAGGGATGCCGGGCTGACTTACGCCTTCGCCGTTCAGCACTGCGCCTTCGTAAGCGCCCACCCATATTTCCGCGTCGTAGTCGTCGCCGAATTTAAAGGCTTCGTGTACACCGGTGCCAAGCTCGCCACCTGGCGCCACGTCTTTGCAGTTGAATTTTGGGATGCGCACAAAATAACTGGGCTGGTTTTTCGCGGTGTAGAAAACGCTCATGCGTCCTCCGCTTGCGGCTTCTACAGATCGGCGCAGGCCGTTTAATAATGCCGGAGCTTGAGGGATTGCCAGATCGACAGCTTCATCGACTGTGTCCAATCCGGATACTTCAGCAGTATTATCAAGATGCGCTTTAGCCTCGTCACGATAAGTTTCAGACTGGCTTACAGCCGCATCCGCGCGTGTCTGGAGACCCTTAACTTGATCCACCAAGTTATTGTTGGTTTCTTCCAGTGCTTGCAGTGCAGTCTCTACAGATGGGTACGTCATAGTGCTGCCTCATTGATTTTGATGAATGTGCGAGTCATGTAAAGGTTGGTGCTAGCGCGGGTAATCGCCATCAATGCCATAGATTCAGTAAACGAGTCATAACCTCCGACCAATCGCTCGGCTTCCTGGAAGGACTGGTTCACGCCGTCCGCGTACTCGGCCGCTTCCGTTGCGCTCTGCAGGGCCTCGCCGGCCTTTGCGGTTGCAATAATCGATTTTTGGCCGGCAACATCTGCCCTATTTCTCGAAAGCTCCGCGGCTATACCAGCCTGGCGCTGATTGTCAGCGGATTCTGTTTCTGAATGCTTAGCGGCAGTGGCCGCAATTTCTGCCGACCGATTGTGGTTACCGGCAATAACCGCCGACTCGCCTGCCTCATTTTCGCTTTCGCCGGCGCGCCATGCTGATTGCCCGGCAGCGGCTTGGCTGTCTGCGGTGGCCTGTTTGGACTGAGCGACTGCGGCTCTGTCATCGGCTACGGCTTGGCGATCGCCAGACACCTGGTTCGCATATTGTCTTGATGTCTCAGCAGACTGGCCGGCTTCCTGCGACCTTTGATGCGCAGCGTTTAGCGCCAGCTCCGTAGCCACACGATCAGCGGTCACAGATGTTCGATCGCTTGCCGTCATGATGGCCAGGGCTACAGAGCGATCAGCCGCATCGGTAGCGGTGCCGGCTGATTCGCCGGCGGAGTCTTCAAGAGACTCGACAGCCTGCCGGGCTGACTCCACTTCTTGGGCTTTTTGCTCGACGGTTTGCCGATCAGATTTTGCTTCATCCGCGGCATCTTCAGCGCCAACACGGGCATCCTGAGCAAGCACCCGCTCTTGCTGTATGGCGGCAATGCTGGCCTCGTAGTAGGGTTTGGCCGTGGGTGCGGGCAACATCACGATTTCGTGCAGCCACACAGGCACTTCAGACGCCGGTACAGACACGAGCTCATCAACCAGCGCGCGACCGTCCGAGCCCCGGGCGACAATCCGGTACTGCGCGTCAGTCAAACCCTCATTGTTGGGCCATATTTGCAGCGTTGCCATGCCGCTTTCATCTGTCGTTGCTGACAGCTCGCTGCGATCTACGTAACCGTCCTGAGCAACACCTGTACTCTGCAGTAGCGCGCGCACAGTGGCACCCTTTGCAGGCACACCAGAAGGCTCAAATACGCGGATTTTTAGCGTGGTGGTTTGTATCATGTGAACCCCGTGTCAGATAAAGCGGCGCATACGAATGCGGGCGCCGCCTATTTGATAACCACAACTGGCCAACTGCTTGACGCGGCTGATTCCTGCGTTCCAAAGGCGCTCGTGATACACCGCAAGCTGCGTGTTTTGCCAGGGTTGCGGAAGCATCAGCAGCTTGTGAAGCGTGCCGTGGCGTAAGGCGTCGTTGTGCGCACTGACCAGCTCGGCGGGCATTTCTGAGCCAGGCAACGGTTTAACTGCGATACGGCCATACAACGTTGAGGGCTTGGGCGCTCTGGTAAACTCGATTCGGCTAGGCGATGTTTGCAGGTAGTCCCGGCCAGGCTCCATCTTTCGGCTGTCCAGCAGCACTTCAACTACGCGCACCGCCTCGGTGTTTGGCGGCACGGCTAACTCTGCGTACAGCGTATTTGCCGCCACCACTACAGGCTCACCGCTGTGGATCCATGCGTTGCCGAAATCGCACATCTCGGCCATGGTCCAGCGCAGCAACTCTGTTATCGTAATCCCCGGCGCTTCCGGCACGTCCAGGCGTATGCGCTGAACAATGTCATCTGAGGTCATGCGCGTGCCCTCTGCGGATTGGCGGAGCTATCAAAGGCGTTGGGTGATGCTTGGGCGTCAGACTGAGCTTTGCCGCCCATTTGTTGCATGTAACTTTGATAGTGCATTTGCGAGCGATTCAAGTTGGCCGCGTGTTCGGCGTCCTTGCTGTAAGCGCGATACAGGATGTAATCAGTGGCCACCGGTGCGTAGGCGTCATTGAGCTTAAACAGTTCCAAGCCGGTCACTGGCAGTCCTGGCTCAGCATCGTGTGGCGTAGGTACGGCGGAATACAAAACCTCGACAGAAGCGTTTGCCGTAGCCGGTGGGTACACATAGAAGCGGGTCGGATCTAACTCGTCGTAAACGAATTGCTCAATAACATTGCTTTGAGTGTCTGAATGCCAGCTGCGGCGGGTTGAATCCAGTGCGCGGCGGGTAGTAATCATGATCGCCATGCCGCTGGCGTTGCGAATAACATCCAGCAATCGCAATCCGCTGGCCGGGATCGCCTGCTTGGTGCCGGCCGTCAGCTCCAGGTCTTCATTGACGGGAAACGCATCTGGCCGTAACTGTACCGCTGCCTGATAAAACTCATTCAGCCAGCCAATCAATTCCTCGTTTGTCCAGCGGGTACCGGCTGCAGTGATTTCTTGCAAAACCAGCTTTACGTTGTTGATGATGACGGCAACGGTGGTAACGGCCATGGCTTATACCTCTTCCATGTGCGAAAACTTGGCCATTGAGGCTGTCCACGGCATGATTCGACCGGTAGTTTTGTTGCGAGCCATACGACCTTTGGGAACTTTCTGCAGCTCTGGAGGTAATTCTTCAGGAGGTTTGGGGTCAGAGAGTCCAGCCGATTCTGCTCGGTCTTCTGCTTCGGCCAACAATTCAGCGCGCATCACTTCCTTGGACTTGCGCTTGTCAATATCGACGCCCAGGTGCTCGATACCCAAGTCTTCCAGTTCGTCTTTGGTCTTGGCCCCCTCAAGGGCTTTGATGATGTCCATGCGTTACTCCTGAAAAACAAAGCCACCCCAAGAGGTGGCCTTGCGTTAACGGGTTTTACCGGTGGGTTTAGCCGCGCTCTGCGTACAGGTGGCCAATGGCGTTCGGATCAATGACCTTGCGGCCATACACGTTCAGGCCACGGATCAGCTTGCCAAAGTCGGAAGGGTTGGGCAGGGTTTCCATGTTGGTCATCTGGCTCGCGAAGGTCAGCGCCTTCTTGTGGCCAAAAATCACGTTGGTTGCCTGGCGATTGGTGGTCCCGTCGGTCACGGTAGACAGTCCGTTATTGATGTACACCATGAAACGGTCCAGCATTCCCACCTTGCCGTTACGAAAGACTGAAGTGGCATCGCCCATAATGCTGGCGTCACGCAGATCCGACTTTTTCAGCATCCCGTTCATCCAGGGCGGCAGAAGCAAATAACGACCTGTGTCTGGAACGTCCTGCTCATCCATTGCAGTACCGCAGTCCACCAACACATCCATGATGTTTGCTTTGGTAATAGCAACCGGCGCACCAGCTACCCCCAGGTTTAACGCGCCAGACTTGGCGCCAGCCGTCGCGCCCGCGTTTTCAGCGGCAGCTTCGGTGTAAGCGTAAGCGTTGATGTCCTCGTCAATGTGGATCTTCATCTGCTGGCCACCGTCGTCTGACCAGTTATCCATCAGGCGAAGGTCTGACTGGTAGGCGTCCACGTCGTTGACTTCAAAAGCAAAGTATTTTGCCTGGTCAATTTGGAGCTCTACTTTGTCACTGGTGGGCTTTTCGTACGTCAAACCACCGCCAACTTCATAGTCTTTGATGACAATGCTGGGCGTGGTGCGGATCAGAACAGAGTCGCCTTTTTGCTTGATTTCACCTTCGTAGTCGGTGTTTGAAATCTCGGCAAAGCAAGTGGACTGATACAATTTCTCTACGAGCTTTCCAGACCAGACCGAAGGGATGAACCCCGGGCCGCTAATGCTGGAATAATTGGGATGACCTGCGTCACGAACTGGACCTGCCATGATAACTTCCTCTTAATCATGATCGCCCTGGTCGCTCCGTTAACGGATGCGGCCTTCTGATTGGGCGCGGAAAATGTCGGCTTCCAGCCTCTGCCCCTCGTCTACGCTGTATTTCCCTTGTGACTTTTCCTGATAGAACTGCTTAATCTCCGGCCCCGTCCAATACCTTCCCCCTTGTGGGGCGGCTGCATTGGTGCGGCTGGATTGCGGGTCTATCTGGTCGTCAGGGATTTTGCGCTGAGGTGCGGGTTGCTGGCTTGTAAAGGCCTTGAATACTGCTCCTACCCCGTCGGCATCCAGTGCCTGTTGCGCAGTCACCAACTCACTTTGGCGCTGCTTGCCGGTCTGCGGGTTGTTTTGAGCGAGGAATGCGTGAAACTTCGGGTCGTCGTTAATGGCTTTCCAGTCAGGGGCGAGTTCACTGAGAACAGTCCAGAACGATGCCTGGGTTTTCTGTGATTCGCGCTCTTCAAACTGGCGTACCTTGCCCTCCAGTTCCTGCATTTTTGAGTTATCGGCGGGGACCGTTTTGCTGTCGATCATCTGTTGCACGAACGATACAAAGTCTTCACCGAACTCTTCCTTACCCGTCTGAACCTGCGCGTCAGTCAAACCACTGATATTGCCCGTTGGGGCGGGAGCCGCTTTCAGCTCCGTTATCTGCAGGTCTTTCTGTTCAATCGCGGATTTCAGGCTCTTAACCTCATCGCGCAGTGCAGGAACCTCAGCGGCATACTTGCCATTAATGACGTTAAATCGGTGTTCCCAGTAGCTCTCAGAGCGCTTGGGCTCGTCAGGCAGGGAGTGCTTTGGGTCATCGGCGTTCAGCTTGGGTTCAGCGGATTGCGCTGCAGTGTCCGGTGCAACAGGCGCTACGACTTTAGGCTCGGGAGTCGCGGGTGCGGGATTCTCGGCTGATTCGTAGTGCTTTTGAGCGTTCTCAATCTGCTGCTTGATGGACTGGGGTAGTGCTGACATTTCAACTCCTGTGCGCGTCATGCGCGGTGAGCCGGTGTAACCGGGGTTCACGATTAAGGGGTCACGGATTCAGCCCACCTTCGCGTAAGGCTGCTGAGCGTTCGCCCACAAAAAAACCGCCTACCCTGTGAAGAGAAAGCGGCTTTGTTGTGGGGCCGGATAACCGGCTGTGATTAGTCTTTGCTGAATCGCTTGCTTACAACGTCGCGGGCTTCGGCCAGGTTTTGCTGTAGCTCCTTGATAGCCTCAGCGGAGCCCTGGGCCCTGTTGAGTTGCTGGGTATCCGGCAGGCGTTCCAGTTTGTCCCTGCATTCCTCCCGACGCTTGGCCAGGATTACCAGTAGGCGCTGGCCGTCCGGCGAGCTGGCGATTCTGGCCAGGGCTTTCCAGTCCTGCTCGTCCATTTGTAGACTCCGGTTGCATCATTTTTAGGATTTCGGCCAACATTTTTTTGGCTTCCAGCGGCGTCAGGGTCTGCGTTTTCTGTGTGTCGGCGCGGGTTTCGTCCACTTCGGCCATGGTCTTTTCAGCTTTGGCGGTCTTCTCCTGCATTTCGGCCTGCTTAATCGCCTGTTCCAGCTGCTGCATCATCTGGCCGGCTTCGTTCTGCGCGGCGGTGTTCTGCTCCATTTCATCCTCGGTGGGAATAGTGCCTGGCAGGTCCATCTTTCTAGCAACGGATTCCAGCAACTTGCGACGCCCTTCCTGGCCGATGATCGCCAGATCGGTCGGGTTATTGGTCATTTGCAAGAACTGCGCGCGCATATTGTGTGTCTGTTCACGAATCAGCATGGCCGATGAGCCCCGAGGAATAACACTCACATCGCCTTTGATGCTCTGATCTTCCGAATACTGCATGTTGTGCAGCCACAAGGCTTCGATCACACGCCGGATCACGCCGCGGTCAATGTGCCGGATAGCGTCTTTAATGCCCTTGTTGGCGCTTTCCATCAGCATCGACAGGCCGCTGGCTGTGTTACCGGCCCCGCCTACCTTCTCGTTGCCGTAGGAATAACGCGGAATGTTGGTGGCATCATCGGCGCGGATCTCGAACTTGTCGTACACCGCCATCAATTCGGCGGCATTACTGCTGGGCTGAAAGAAGCGAACCGCAGGGTTATTGCCGGTCACGGATGAATCTTTGGTGCGCCACACTTTCCACGGATACATATCGGTCGGGTCTTCTGAGGGATCCAGACGCTCCTCATAGACTTCTACCTGCGGCCCGGATGCAATCGCCAGGTTGTTAACCAGGCCTCGGGCAGTGGCGTTGCACACGTCTTGAATGTCCGCCATAAGTTCTGGGATGGCCTGGCCCCAGAACGAGCCAGGCACGGGCTGAAAGCTGGCTTTGTGGTACGGCCGGCGCTCCAGCGGGTCGCGGTTGAATTTCACGCGAATAACGTGCCGGCCTATCAAGGTGGCTTCCACCTCGTATTCCATCAGCGGGTCTTCCACTTCTTCTGGGTCCACACCCCACTGCAGTAGCGTTGTACCCTGTGCGCCACCGCAGTAGATCAGCGCGTCGATGGTTTGGCCGCGAGTCAGCCATTCATGGCCTCGGCCTTCCAGCTCGGCCCGTTCGCCGTCTGACCAGAGCCAGTCACGCAGGCCGCTTTGGCCGTGCTCGCTCAGGACTTCTCGGATCGATTCGGTGTTGTAGGACGGCACGCCAATCAGCTTGTTGAGATGTGCGCGGGTGAACCGGGCTCGCTCAATGATGTAGGCGCCATCGTCTACGGTTGTTGCGTCTGCACTCGGGTACATGTCGAACGGGCTAACGCGGTACCACTGCGGTTTGATTTCCTGCATTTTGACCGCTTGCCAGCCTTCCATCCAGCCCAGGGTAGAGACTCGGCGCAGGTTATGGCCGCGAATAAACCCGGCAGGGAAGGTGACAAAATCATCTATAAAGCCATCAAAAGCGTCGTCCCATTCGCCCTCGGCCATCTGATCGTTAATCAATTCTTCGTGACGCTCAGCGGCATCCTTTGCTTTTTCTTGCACAGCCTGGCGAATGTGTTTTTCTGCAGCTTCCATAAGTTTTTTAGGGTCGGGCTGCTCGCCGGATTGCTCCGCCTGCTGCATGGCCTGCTGCATGAACTGCTGGAATACAGGCTGCACAAATTCGGGCGGCAAATCAGCCAACGGGGTCGGGTCTAAACCCCACGGCTGATCCATGACATTCATCAGCACGTCGCGTAGCAGTGCACCGCCCGCTCGGCATTTGGTCGTGGTCAGCATCATGTAAATGGCACTGCCGCCCTCTGCCTTGATCGCGGCCAGCTTGCTCGGGTCGTACTCGCCTTTGCGCCGGCGCAGGCAGTTCAGCAATCGATACTCTACTTCTTGTTTGGCCATCTTGGCCTCTTCCCACGATCGCCGTATGTGGGCGCCCAGAGAGCTTTCTATTAATTCACGTTTGCGCAATTCAGCATCGGCCATGCGCTGGACTTCTTTATCGTCATCGGCCCGTAAATCATCGGCAGATTTGTACTGCATCAGCCCCAGACTAGCCATTCGCAGCATCCTTCGTTAGAAAGTCGTACATGGCTTGGTTCTCAATGCGCTTTTTGTCACGCAACTTTTGAGAGTTGCGCAGCATTGGATGTAATTGCTTGAACAAATCCTTCAGGTAATACACCGGATTTTCTTCAAAATCTTCCAGGTTGACGTTCAACGAAACTCCGAATCCGCCTGTTACCTCAAACTGCAACCGGACGCCCTGCTTTGGCTGGGTTACCCGGGCCTCAATCACAATCGGATCAATCTGAATGTGATCTACATCGTTGCGAAATTTGCCGCCTGGAATGGGCAACCCGGTTTTGGCCACGGATTGCGCGACCACCACGGCAATCTCCCGCTGGGTCAGGCTGACGGGTTTGTTGGAATCGAGAATGGCCATGGTTGCTCCTAAGTGTGTGCTGCCCAGCTGCCGCGCCGGCCTAGCGGGCGTGACTTGGCGAAATCTTGGCGCGATATGCGGGCCATCAAATCGGCTCGGGCCAATGTTTCCAGACCTTTGGCTCCATGAGAGGCCCAGTCATGCCGGGGTGAATCCTTGTAAACTCCGCGCTTGTCGTCCCACTCTTTGCGATAGTTGTCCAAACAGGCAACACCCTGAGCGCAGGCCTCTTCATCAATCCAGCACGCCGGTAGAAACTGGCGAACAGCTTGAACGCCTTCGGCTTGGTTGCTAATCCTTGGCACGGCTTCAAATTTAATGCCGAACTTCTTGGCCACATCTTCCCGGGATACTCCTGTGCCCAGTTCACGCACCGACAGATCGTGAGGCCCGAAATGCCCTCCGTAGTGATAGCCTTTTTTGTCCAGCTCTCTGGCGTAGTATTCAATGCCTTCGCCCTCACCTTCTAGGTAGTCAATCAGGTGAACTTCCCGGCCTACAATCTGCGCGAACCAGATCACCATTGAGTCGCCCATACCCAAGTCCCAGCCGGTGAAGACCGGCAGCTGCGGATTGTGATGAACTTCGGTCGTGAGTCGCTTGTTTGTGCGTAAAAAGCGCATTTGTGTAGCGTAGTAAGCGCCCTCAACCGACTGGTTGAAGGCCTCGTCAGGGGTTGACGGGTACTCTCGTTGCATATCGTCTTGCAGAATTTCAGACTTTTTAGCGTACCAGGCTTGCTGATCTGGCGTGGTTTGAATGCCGCTCTTTTGGTCCAGGTCTTCAAAGTATTCGTGCAATCTTGCTGGAATCACTACAGTCGCAGCGTCCATGGCATACGATGGCTCTTGCCACCACGGGAAAAAGTGAAATTTAAAGTCCAGGCCAGTCAGTTGACGCTCAAGGTCTTGCAGGTTGCGAGCGTTTGCGCAGTAATCGAAAAAGTAGCCTTCTCGGCCCTCTGCGGTAGACTCCAGCGTGATCTGGTTGCCCAGAGCTACCGCTTCAAATGCACCGGTAACAATCTCCTGAGCCTTGCTCGGGGACTGTTTACAGATTTTACCGAACTCTGATACGTGCAGCCGCTGCAGCGTCCCACCTCGATAACTGGTGCTAACGTTGATACTGGATCCGTTATCGAACACGTAGGCGCCAGATCCGCCCTTGTCGCTTACTGGTCGGGGAAACCGTAAGCCGATTTCTTCGAACAGCGCCAACCAGGTGTCGGGGATGTGTCGATACGCAAACGTGATTTTGTTTCGGAAAATATCCTTGGCATCGTCCAAGTTGTGACAGATGCAGCCGGCGCTGAAGTTATCCGTAAACAAGCAGTCATCAAGCGCATCAATCATTTCGAACGTGGTGAAGCCTAATTGCCTGGCTTTCAGAATGATGTTGCGAGAATGCCCGTTAACGTAACGCTGTCGCTGCGCTGCGTTCGGGTGAAACTTGACCTTCCGACCGCCCTTGTTCTTGATGTAATACAAGGTGTTGATACGGAACCACTTCACAGATAAAGCTTCGATAATGTGGGTTTTTTCGGTGAGTTCGCCCTGCCCCAGCGCGACTAGGTACGCATCCCCAAGACGCACTTCCGCAGACTTCCTCACTCGTTGCCACGGACTTCTTGCAACAGATCGGTCAGTGACTTGGCGCGTTGACCATTGTCTTGCTCGTACCCGCCCAGGTGTTTCATCAGCGTGTCGATGGCTTGGCCTTTGGGGGCCAGTTTGTACTTTAGTACAGTACTAATGGCGTCATCACCTGAGCCCATACTCACAACGTCTAGGCCTGCAATGCAGGCGGCGGTGTCATCGTCCAGGTCTTGAATAGACTTCGGCGTGCCATCGGCGTTGAACAGCTTACGAGGGTCAAACAGCGCCAATCGAGCGGCCTCACGCACCACTTGATCGAGCGTTACCTTTGTGCGATTTGATGCGTCTTTTCTGCGTTCGCTGATCGCTTTTGCGATTTCAGGTTTCTTCAGGTTTTCATGACCGATTGAATACGCCGTTTTTTTGCTGTACTCAGCCCTCAGTGCTGCCGCTGATGCGTTCAGGTCAATTAAATATTCATCAACAAAGCGCGACTGTTTCGCTGTTAATTTACTCAATGCCGCCTTCCTTGGCTTGCTCGCCGAGCATTAACCGGTGCTCGTGCAGTTCCTGCTCCCGGGCATCGCGGCGCTCCTGAAAATGTCGATCGCGAGTCTCACGGCGCTTCTGAAAATACAGGCCGGTAAAATAGGTGGCTAGGCCGACAATTCCGCCGACGAGCATTAGCGCTTCGTTGTATGAAAATGCGCCCCAGGTAAACATCGCGCCGTTGGTTGTGTATGAGGCGATGGGCGCAGCGGATTCGATTTTCGTGTGCAGTGCCGAGGCAGCTGAATGAAGTGTCTCTGGTAAGCTCACGGCTACCCCTTGTTAACGCTTTGTGTAAACTTACCGGAGACAGCTCTGGCGATGTCTCCCATGTGGGGCGCTGCAAAATAGAACGCGAGAATCAGCATAACGGCGGGGTTCATATCCGCTGCGGCGTCTTTAGAAATCAGGCCAACCGCAGTGATCTTGTCAGCGGTTCCCGGATCGCTTACGAACACCGCAATCATCCCGCAGGCAACCGAGATCAGGTACATACCCAGCCAGACGCCGGTAATCGTGAGCGAGATCAGGCGGCGAGCGAGGTTCTGACCCTGTGTCGCGGCCATCCACTGCACAACCATCGCGCGGGCCTCTGACCGATCCTTAGCTGCTTCCCCGGCTTTTTCCTCATCCGTGTACACCAGGGCGTCAAGGCCATTGGTTACACCATCAACGATGCCAGACAGCGCTTTTTCGGTGCCGAACAGTTTGCCGATGAAGCTCATAGGTGCTCCATTGATTAAAAGTGAACGCGGTGAGCTAACCAGCCAAACACAAACGCCTCGTTACGTTCACGCGCTTCGCCCAGCTCGATGTAGCGGTTGCCCTGCAGGCAGTTCAGCGCCTTGAGCAGAACCTCCTGCCCTGGTTGCTGACGCTTGGCCAAAAATGACTTCAGTGCGCCCAGGGTGCCGTTACCGATCAGTCCATCAACTCGGATGTCGGTGTAGTGAGTGCCGCTGCTGTTCAGCGCATTCAGGCTGCGCTGCAAGAATTTGCCGGCCCAGGCGATGCCCATGTTCACACCGGTATCCATCAACTCTTCGGCAATGGCTTGGTCAATCACGGCAACGCGGTCAAAATTGGGAACTGACCAGTATTGGTCTTTGTAAATTGATACAGCCAGGCTTTGCGGCATGTGCTGCATAGGGCCATCAAAATCGTTTAGGCGGGCGACCTGCTCTGTGATGCCGTACATTGTGGCGCCGCCCCTGTCGTCCGCATGATCGACAAACGCTCCTTCACGTTCGATCAGATCAGCAATCATCTGATTTACTCGATCCATGATGGACTCCAGATAGGGTTGCCCGCCGGTTTATGGCGTACCAGTTATCCCGACTGTCGGTGCCGGCATAGGCTTGGCGGGCAAAAAGTAATAAAAAAACCCGCACGAGGCGGGTAAAGAGTGCGGCGTAGCGAACCGCGAGAAGAGAGCCCCGGCGTGCTCTGCAGAGGCCAGGGAGTATCTGAGTCAACAATAAAAAAGGCTCTGGGAATGCTCGCGCTTCGAGGTCACGCTTTTAACGTCACGAGCACTCTGATCCAGAACCTTTATTGATGTGTACTCGGTTGCGAGTTGCCCACGAAAAAGCCCGCGAGGTTTTTGGCCTGCGGGCTTCGGGGGAAACTGTTACTGAATAGCTGATAGCCTACCCAGAAATCAGAAAACTGTCAATATATACAAGATGGATGGATTTACAGCACTACGCGGCCCTCTTGAACGACTCCTGACTCTCTGACAGCCAGCCTTCCATTCGGGTATACCCATCGACTATGCGCTGTCTGAAGGTCGCCACAGTGCAGTCCAGCGTATCCGCGCATCGCTTGTCATCCCACAGTATCTCAATCCTGCGCTCTGGCACGAACGGATCAATCGCTACTTTGGTGCGCCCCCGGTACGTCTGATTGCATACCAAGGCGTCGTGCTGTCGACATGTCAGACTGCGAAGAAGGTAGCAGGTCATCAGGTGCGTATCGCTGAACCGCTTCATTCGGTCAATCTTGCCGGCCAGTTTGCAGAATCCAGAAAACCCAGATGAGCGCGGGATCTCGCCCCTGAAATCTACCAGGGCACCGATGATGCTGCGTGACTCCCGCGCTATTTCATCATTACCGGACAGCACGACATCGATGTACATTTCGACGCACATCATCGCCTGCTGTCTCAGTATGAGCTTCTTCTTTTTCTGGTCATTCAACATATTTATCCCCGCCATTTGTTGAAACACGCCCTGATTTCTTGCTCGTCGTCCTGCCCGCTCAACCAGGCATCCAGCTGCGCCCGGTCTACATCACCCGCTTTGAACTCTGACCACTTCGCTCTCGCCACTATCTCCACCGGTATCGGTGCAAAGCCTTGGAATCTATCTCCGAATCGATCACGGCAACTGCGAGCCGCTTCCGCAATCGGCTCACTGGTAAGCATCGGGAATGATCTCCCAGCCACGATTGCCGTTAATTGAATCACTCCGCCCACGCACTGCTAACCAGCCCGCACGCTCGGCAGGCCGCACCGGCTTTCGTCAGACAGAAAAGCTCACTCCCGCAATCGCATACCCAGACCTCACGCGGAACAACAGGCGCACCAATAATTCCCATGAACAGACCACACGCAGAGCATTCCAGGTTGTCGTGATTGCCAACCGGCGTTACTGCAGTCCATTCGTGTTTGCAGTGGGTGCAGATAGCCGGCCCGGTCAGTGTGCAAACTGTTTTTTCGCTGCCCTTCTTGGCTGCATCAAAGTCGATGACGTTGCTCATCGGTGCAGATCCCACTGCTTGATTCTTTTGCCCTTGCCGCGACCATGCTCAGACCTTTGCCCGTACTGCCGGCCAGCCTTGGTTTTAATTACCCGGCAGCGCTCAACCGCTCGGATTCCGTTTTCAAAGCACTGCGCCATCATTTCCCGTTCGGCGTCACGGGCATCAAGCACCTCGCGGACGACGATAAAATCCTCAACGCTAGGATCATCAGGGCTCATCGCTTCAGATCCCCAGCCAGCAACCGATCGCAATAATCCCGCATGCCTTGGATCTGAGTCCGCAGCTTTTGATTCTCCATCTGCTTGTTTTTGCAACCGCACACACTGCAGTTTTGCTGCTTCTTAGCAATGGCGTCGAATGCTTCATCTTCCTCCGGCGTCGAGAACGGGCTGCCCAGAAATCTCTCCGCCACACCAATCATAGGCGCCAGGAGTTCATCGCGGGCGGCTTGCCATTGGGATCTGCTAAATGACTGCCGGCCGGCGCGCAGTTCTTTGTGGTCCAGGTTTACATAATGCACATATGACGCTTTGCCGTTGTGCTTGGTGATTTTGTAATTGTCGTCATCCATTGCCCACTGCGGCTCGTTTATCGCCAGCCAGTAAAGATCCTGATTCATGCCGCTTCCCTCTGCCGTTGAAGTTCCCGCTCGTTGATTTCTTCAAATGTTTCAATCTGTATCGCGCCTGACTCGCCCCAGATCTTGGTAATCCAGTGATCCCAAACCTTGCAGTCATCAACAAAAAGGGCATCAAGAAGCCCCTTGTGCAGGTTGTCCACGTCTGGCGTTTGCTGGTGTGGCTGATTAATCATTTCAGCCCGCTTTTTCTTGCTCCAGCTCGCCGGCATGGGCAGAACAAACGTGATTCTCACGCCCCCGTCTGGCACCTCGATCTGTCGTAGGCGCAATTCGTCTTTGTAGGCGCGATACCGCAGCACACAGTCGCGCTTATTCCATTTGTCGGATCGAGTCATTCGAGGCTTTGCCATCGGCGTTACGGCCCAATAGTTCATGCGGCCCTCCGCTCTAGCATCTCGTTGCACAACTTGAGGATTTCCATTTGCTTGCCGTACTGCTTTTCGAATCGCGCCTTCCACGGATGCACGGCTATGAGTCCCGGCACTCCGGTGCCGTCTTGGTGGTGGCCTGCGCACAACGGCAGCACTTTCATGTGAGCGCCTGGGCGAGTTCTTCCTTCAATGTGGTGAATGCTGACCTGCTCCATGAATCGCCCGTCGATGAAGCAGGCAATACAGCCCAGCGATGCAATCTCGTCGTGGAATGCTTTTTCTGCCTTGGTTGGTGTAGATCCTTTCATTCCGACTCCCTCCAGGCTTCGCGTATGTGCTCTTCCTTTGCCGCTCGCTCTTTTCTGCGCGTCAGCCACTTGTTGTAAGCCGTATAGCAGGCTCCGGCGCAAGGTCTGCGGCTCCACAGGTCTTGGCCTCGGTGCTGATTTTTCTGATCGCGGTGGTGGCTGGCTCGGCTCATTCCTCATCCCTCCCCGTACCCGCGTAATACCGAAAGCTCAAATCAACATGCTTGCCCCGCCGTATCTCCTCTTCGCTGACCTTGCCGCCTTTTGCCAGATATTCAGCCGTTTTACGTGCAATTTCGGCCTGTTTTTCGCGGTTTTTGGTTTTGATGGTGGGTATGTTCATGCGGCACTCTCC
>Ga0307947_1002468_pt1 | contig 14823 bp, 17 predicted proteins | sample OrgLakmetagen232_FD_201840 | JGI IMG/M metagenome (GOLD analysis project Ga0307947, IMG submission 201840) | Saline water microbial communities from Organic Lake, Antarctica - #232 | ecosystem: Environmental > Aquatic > Non-marine Saline and Alkaline > Saline | place: Antarctica: Organic Lake...
CCACCAGCAGCCCCCCCGGCAGGAGCAGCAGCAGCAGCAGGCCTGGCAGCAGCAGCAACAGCAGCAGCAGCACTTGCTGAAAAATATCTTTTTGGGGGGTGCGTGGTTGTGCGGGGTCGCCAAAAATGTTTAATTTTGGGGTGCGTTATGTGCGGGGTTGGCCATAATTAAATATTTTTTGGGGGGTGCGGATTGAATCCAGGGTTGTACGGTATATAGGTATGCTAGATTGGCAAGATACACAGATCTGCAACAATCTTGAGCAGGTCCAAGGAATACTCCTGATTGTCCTTGAATACTGAGCAGGTACTACGTGGCACTATGGATAGCAAAATCTTTTGCAGTGTCAAGTGTCAAGTACGTCAGCTTTTTTCGGTGCTAGGACACCACAGGCAAGTTTTGATAGCCACTGCCTTGGTAGAATCACAGCACAATCATAGATGTCTTGACCTGTCAAGACATCCATGACTGTCCTGTGCTTGCAGGCGGATTTCGTGACGCGGCAGGCGATTGCGAGAAACAGCTGGTGGGGGGGGAACAAAGAGTGTAAGAGCATCTGTCCTTGATGCTTGTGACGTCATGGACCGAAATAGGTGGGTGGAGAAACAATTTATGTAAGAGGATTGTGCCCTTGCTCCTTGTGACATCACACAAATAAGGGAGGGGGTCTCACCAGGTCCCGAATTGTGCCCGGGGTGGACAGAGGGCCTGATAGTTGCTGGTCACCGCTGTCTTTCACGCCGCGGGTGCCAGGGGCAAGGGCGACCAGCGTTTTGGCAGCCTAAAAGTGTGTGTTTATGTAGGCATGTGTTGTGTAAGTATGTGTGTTTGGTGCATGTCTATGTGTAAGCAATTTGCTAGGGGGCGTTAATGTGTGTGTGTATGTGTTTGTGTGTGTGTTATATATAAGAGAGAGAGAGAGAGAGAGAGAGAGAGAGAGATGCATAGCAGTATTGCAGCGGTTCATGAGGAGTTGAAGACGGGTTTTGGTGCTTTTGTGAATACTGAATCAGTAGCGCTTCCGTGGTAGGTCATGCAGAGAAAAGGGTGCACGACAAACACAATCAGGGTCAAAGGTTTTAATGTGCATGGGACCTGCTTGAAGCCTTGCATGCAGAAGCAGCTTTACAGCACTGGAACGTGCCGCACCATACTACAGCAGCCACACTGAGATGGATCATGCTGAGTAACATCAAACCAGAAAGTATTCCTTACAAATATGCCAAGCTAAGCTTGACAACTTAGACCTTCGCTCCCCTCACCGCTCTACCTTCTTCCGACGCATACTACCATGTGGACTCAAACATTTTTCATGGTAGTACGCATGTAATAATAGATAATCCAAGTGAGGTCCTGGCAGTTCAGACATGCATGTGACACAAGGGACAAGCACAAAGCAGCAAACTCCATACAAAAGCCCTCAACTCCCTGCACAAACGTGAGGCGGAACGCCGCAACGGGGTCAGGAGCTTCAGCGAAGAGACCACATGACACAAAAGCCGGCACGGCACGAAAGAAAATTTAACATACACACCTGCGCCACGTGTGGGTGGTAGTGATGCGAAAGTAACTGCAGCTCCCACAGAGCAGATGCCAAGGCTCCAGCTTCACTGGGGTCCGCTAGCTCAGGGTTGAACGATCGACCCCCCACAGGAGCCTCCCCCTCCCACTCAAGCAGCGCCTTGAGGCGAGGGTAGCGTCGCAGCAGCCTGTGCGCAAAAGAGAGGATACAGGGCGGGTTGGTGGGTGCTGTTATGCTGAATCGACACTAGAGGCCTCCTTTTCCCACTCTAGCGCCGGTTGGAGGCAAGGGTAGCGTCGCAGCAGCCTGTGCGCAAAAGAGACGATACAGGGCGGGTCGGTGAGTGCTGTTATGCTGAATCGACACTAGAGGCCTCTTTCTCCCACTCTAGCGCCGGTTTGAGGCGAGGGTAGCGTCGCAGCAGCCTGTGCGCAAAAGAGAGGATACAGGGCGGGGCAATGAATGCTGTTATGCTGGATTAACACTAGGGCCTCCCTTTCCCACTCCAGAGACAACGCGAGGTAAGTAGCATCGCAACAGCTTTTGTAATAAGGAGGAGAACTCAGGGCAGGAGATGCCGCTAAAAGCGGGATGAAATAATTGGGGTTGACCAGAACCATATATATGATGCATATATGGTATATTTGGCAGGAAAATCACCATATACACGGTCATATAGAGTGCTACATACGGTTCTGGCCAACCCTAGGAATACCTGCTTGCTGCTTCTGTGGTGACATCAAATAAAAGATTGCGCTTTTGTGTTCTGTGTAGGGAAAATATTTTAAAGTATTTCGAGTTAACGTGTATTGCAGCCTCTAAAAGGTCGTCTCTCCCATTCAATGCCTTACGACAACCTGCTCCTCGCATGAAGCAAATGAATGCCCAAGAGGCCTACCTACCGAAGCACACAACCCAGCAACGCCAAAGCCTCAGCTGGCCCACAGTCCATGGCGACCGTGGCCACACGTTTTGTGAAGGCAGCTAGACGAGACACATCCACGATCTTGGGCTCGCACACAGTCTGCAGGTTTGCGTGCGTCAAAGGTGGTGGTGCGCTTGCGTGACTGCTTGTGGTTGCAGTTGGGACGTGCGTTTACTTACGGAATTGTTGTACCTGAGTCGCATTGACGTGCTCAATCATGACAAGCAGCTGCAGGCTCTTTAGCATTGGCGGGCAGTGGCTACATGTTAACCGCTGTGGTATCCACACAAGTGAGGACCGAATATATATAAGGGTCGAACAGAAATTACATTGCTGCCGGAAAGCGGTCTTGTGCAACAGTGCGTACACGCAAACACAGGCCAGACAAGCCTAGAAATTTTTATTCAGGCTGTCGCGAGCGGTCACGTGCAAGAGAAGCACATGGGAGAGGAGCACATGCTTGCTGATGAACACAACTTCATTCGCACAACTATAATGAAACAAACGCATGTGCTCTCTGATGCAACTTGCCAACCCCTATGAACCATCCATATTATCTTGATACAGCAAGCCAGCCAAGAGTACACCACACGCACGCACGCACACACACACACGCACGCACGCACGCACGCACACAAGCAAGCATGCACATACACACACATCCACTCCCATCCCCACCACCACCACTACCACCACCACCCCCACACCCACTTGCATGCACCCAGCCCCACACCTACCCATTCAAACAATCACACGCAGGCACACACACACCTGGTGCAGCACGCCGGCCAGAAGCACAGCCAATGGCTCCTCCACTAAGCGGTCTTTTGAACTGCTACCTCCTGCTGACGACCCTCCTACCCTGCCCCCAGCCGACACTGCGGCCACCTCGGCTGTGTTTGGGGGGTCGCTCTCTTCATCTCCATCCTGCATGTTGGGTTCCAACATGTGTGTGTGATTGTAAGTATGCAGCCACCTCGGCTGTGTTTGGGGGGCACTCTCTTCATCTCCATCCTGCATGTCGGGTTTTACAATGTGTGTGTGAGTGTGTGTGTGTGTGAGAGTGTGTGTGTGTGTGAATGGGTGAGGGTGCGTGTGTGATTGCATGTGTGCGTATGTGCAGCCACATTGGCAGTGTTTGGAGGGGGTCACTCTCTGCACCCTCATTCTGCATGTTTGATTTCACAATGTGTGTGTATCTGCGTGCGTGTGTGTGTGCGAATATGTGATTTGCGTGTATACGTATGTGTATGTGTGAGTGATTTCATAAGCCAACGCAACGGTCCCCCCCCAGATGATCCTGCGTCTTTGCTCCTTTTTCTTATGTGAAGTCACTGCCACTCTGATACCCACGTTTACCAGAGCCTCCACACCAAGAAAAGGTGGAAGGACACTAATATGCACTCAAGCACAGATGCAGCTTTGTGCTGACTAACAGAGGCGCTTGCTCTCTTTTCAGGGTGGTCCAGGATAATACACACTTAGTACATATATATACACACTAGGTATATACACCTATACGTAGGGTTAGCCCCAAAACATACATATGCATACACTTGGGATATATACACCACACACTCGGGGCTATCCCCACGAACACCCCCCCCCAACCAGTCTCACTTAGCTCTCCACTTAATTCAAATCCCCCTATACCTCATCCAAATGCAAGATACTTGATGTTATATCCAGAGTATTGACATTTGCTGCAAATTTGGCATTCTGGGGGGTTCTGTAGGGCCCGGTGCGTATTTTGCACCCACTTTGGCAGGGAAAGGGTGCAATTCTGAAGTTGCCTCGATCGACCTCTGCTTCAGAATATAAGCATTATAAATGTTATCTGACAATGCTGCAATGTCGATTTTGGGGCAGGGGAACTGGGAATGCCGGCGAGTGGGAGGCACTCACACAATGGACACAGGGGGGGGAATTTGTCACTCCACACCTGCTGCGAGTCTCAGCCCAGTTTTTGCTCTCAGAGTTGCAGCCAAATAAAAAGTGTCAAATGCAAATTTGAAAGGAGCCAATCAATGGACTGTGTGAAAAACGGTGTGATGTTCCCTGAAATTCGCAGTGCAATTGCTGTGTTGCATTTGCAACCACAGAAATTAGCTATCCAACGCATGTTTCAAAACGGTGCAGGGATTACAAAGATATGGTGACGCAAAGTTAAGTGGGACTGGTTGGCTTGCAAGGGGGGGGGGGGGTGTTCACGGGACAGCCTGCAGTGTGTGAGCAATTATGTCTATTTTTACCCCTTACATTCTTTAGCGTTTTTTTGTAGACGTATGAAGAAGGAATCTAGCTATCAACGCGACTTCCAGGTCCCAAAATGGTGAAGAGAAAGGGGAGATGAAGCCAAAATTGGCTTATTGGGACTGTTTGGCTTGCAAAGGGGTGGGCATTCTTCATGGGGACCGCCATGGAATATACATCACCATATCATGTTGTGCTTTTAGCAATAATCTTCTTTTATTGCACGGCTATACACAGTGTATTCACGTACGTATATGTGTATACGTGTATACAGGTATATGCAAACCTGGCCAAAGAGACATATGTACAAACCTGGTCGAAACCTTGTTGACCGCCTTACATATCCTTCCTTGGCTTCTATTGGTTCTGCTAGTACTCATCTGCGATTTGGTTCACCTAACACCCCAGTCTTGAATCAATCACAACCAAGAAATCCCAACTATTTCCTGTGAGCCTGCTCGGATGAAAAGTGATCGTTAAATGAGCCGGGTTGCCATCCTTGCTTTGCTTTACCAAGACATTTAAGCTATTTAAGATAAGATATTTGGCAAGGCAAAGCTCTGCTCCTTTCTTTTGCTCTGAGCAATTTTACGCAATTCTTATGATGCCTCGCCAGAAAGCGACAAGTAAAGTAAAGTAAAGTAAAGTGAGAGTTGTGTTCCTGCTCACAAGCCCCAGGTCTGAATGCTCACCTGGGGTGGCCCTTCATTTGCAGTGCCCCCTCCTGTGCTACTACTGCCGGGCTCTTGCATGAGCTCCGCATCCACGAGGTTGGACACGGGCACAGAGAGCAGCGCCTGGAGAAACAGCAAGGTGGTGTGCGTGTACGAGTGTGTGTGTGTTGCGTGTGTTGTGTAAAATACTTAACCCAGGCTGACATGGGCACGGGCAGCAGCACTTGAAGGAGCAACATAGCAACATACATACATGCACATTTCATCACCCACGCACGCACTCACGCATGCGTACACACACGCACACACGCACGCACACTCACATATGCATACACACACATACAGACCAGAGCACAGCAAGCAGCTGTACTCTCACCAGATACAACACGTGTGCGGTCTACATTTAAGGGATCATCTTTTTGACCACGCAAGATGGCACTGGCAGGGAACAAGCTGTACACACTTTCAAATGCACATACGTACGCACACACACACATACACACACAAACACACACACACACGCACACACACACACACACACACACACACGTGAAGCAAGCAGCCACACCCTCACTTGATATAGTCGCGTGTGAGCCTCTCTGCGGTCTACGTTGAGGGCCTCTCCTTGACCACGCAAGATATCGCTGGCAGTGAGCAGCACACGCAAGCGCTCCAGGAGGGGTAGACCAGGGGACTTGAGTAACTGTTTGGAGCGTTTTCAGGGTGTTCAGCAGCTTAATAGGTGGGAGTTGTTGAAATTTAAAGCTAAATGTAAGGCAAGACAACTCTCTAGACATGGAGATGCTTCAAGGGGGGGTAAGTTTGAGCCATCTGTGTGCACAGACAGCCTGCAAAAACAATGCGTGCACATCTGTTTTGACAAAACAATGTATCTATTAGAGTAATGAGATGCTTGCAAAGAAGCGAGGGTGCGCGGTGGTGTGGTCATTTAAAATTTATTTGAAAAAAGATGAGAGGATACAAGACACTCTCATTACGTACCACTGCTCTAATAGGGGTATCAGAGGTGACCAGACGGCTTTGGCGGCTACGCAGATTGTACTTTTAAATGGTGTGAAGTGCAAGGAAACACACACGCGCACACACACACACACACGCACATACAAACACTCGCACATACAAACACTCACATACACATACACACGTGCTAAGTGGAGAAAGTGGAAGGGGTGTAGAGGAGGTACGAAGCCGTGTGCTGAGGGACATAACATGTCTGAGCACGAATGGGCCTTGGAGGGAGGAAGGCATTCACTGTCAGTCCTGATGGCAAGCTGGAAAAACGATACTCGACATCATATAACTAGAGCAGGCTGGACTTGTTAGTGCATCTCATATGCAACATCTTGACCAGTAGTAGTTCACCCATACACATGCTTATACGCACGGTTGTGGCCAACCCTACAAACAGCACATGACAGCACGTACAAGCACCGCACGTGCAAGGTGCACAACGAGAAGAGGTGCCGCAGCACATCACACATCTGTGCAGGGAGTTGCGAGGAGGTTGGACATCTACCGACCTGATGGAAGACGTCCATGATATCGTTGAAGTACTCCACACTGATGAGGTGCGTGTAGATGGCCAAGCCCTCCAGCACGGGGTACAGCAGGGGGTGCTTCTTTAGCAGCTTGGCACGCGACTGGCCTAAGCTGGGTGCGGTGGCAAGGTTGTCGGGAATGGAGCTGGCGGGGGCGGGCGCTGCAGAGTGTGTGTGTATGTGTGTGTGTATATGTGTGTGTGTGTGTGTGTGTGAGAGAGAGAGAGAGAGAGAGAGAGAGAGTGTGTATGTGTGTGTGTGCATGGTACACCATGAGATGAGCGTACAACACTGGCGCTCATTGAAGTATGCTTCTGCTGCAAGGAGCATGCCAGTAGGTAACAGGAAGACACACAATTTCGATAATTGCACTCTAAACGCAACTTGACACTGGCAAACATCATCACTTTCTTCACCTACGTTCTTTCACTCTTGCAGCTTCAGATAGAAGGCACAACGCACGCAATGGGCTGCAGAAAACAAATTATAATGAAGGAAACAAATTGCACAGTGCTCAGTCTCTCATACGTTTGCTTTCAAAATGCATACCATCACCCACTGTGCAATTACAAGGAGGATTCTGCACACTCATAAGCCCTACCTTTGCCTTTTTTCTTCTTTGAAGGGACAGCACCGTTACTGCCGGGCTGCTCAGTCACGACTGCAGCTGCCTGCTGCTGCTGCAGCTGTGTTTGCTGCTGTTGTGGGTCTTGGGCAAGAAAGGGAGAGGCAGTGCACAGCTTGAGCACCCTAAGACACACACACACAGTGTGGAATATAGAGTGAGACAGAAGGGCTGCAGACTTTGTCTGCTACTGTTGAGGGCCTTGTGGCTGACATGAAGAGGCAGCGCACAACCTAAAAATCCTACAATAAACACACGAACAGTGTGGAATACAGAGTGGAACAAAAGGGCTGCAGATTTGTATGCTGCTGTTGAGGGTCTTGTGGCAGACATGGAGAGGCAGTGCACAATATAAGAATCCTACAACACACACAAATTGTGTGAAAAAAGAGTGAGAAAAAAGAGCCGCTAACTGTGTCTGCTGCTGTAGAGGGTCTTGTGGCAGACATGGAGAGGCAGTGCACAATATAAGAATCCTATAACACACACACCAATTGTGTGAAAAAAAGAGTGAGGAAAAAGAGCCGCTAACACAAGTGTCTGCTGCTGTTGAGGGTCTTGTGGCAGACATGAAGAGGCGGTGCACAACTTATGCACCTGTCGCAGAAGCAGCAGTTCCAGAGCACAGCATTTCAGATCCAAAAATCGGGAGAGCAATAAAAAAGACTTGGATTATTATAACAATGATTATAGTCTGCCCATCCAATCCCAAGGCATTTTGTGGCATGCATGTCTGCTTATTGCCCTCTTCTAGTAGGCCTGGTAATTCGATTCTCGGCAAATTGGAAAGGACTTTAAATGATAGAAAAAGGCAGCAACTCCTCACGACATTAATTTGAAGAAGGGCAACTGCAGCAGGTTGCTAGAATCCTTTATACCACAAGTATGTAACTTTAAAACTGCTTGTTACCCCTCAAACATAAAAAATATCTACAATTTCCCATGCATCCTGTTCTAACTCGATCAACTGTTCTGCTCCAGCAACAGTGTTAACGTTTGCTGCAGGGTCTGTGAAGAACAGGGGCATCCAGCACCTTGACTTCACTCCCTCATTCTTCTTTTGAATTACCTCAACTTTAGCTGCAGGGTCTGTGAGGAACAGGGCATTCGACAACACCTCCTCTCTTGGTTTCATCCTTACATCTTTTTGCAGCACAATTGCCATATTAACACATCAGCCCCCCCTCAACCACCCTTGCAGCGCACTTACCACGTCCTTCCCCCCCCCGGTCTGTATGCATCCACACCACCTTACCCCTGCCTCCCTTTGCCCCCTTCACACCTGAAGTAAATCTCAAACAGGGCTTCCAGCATTTGGCTCTGCAGTTTGCTGATGGTGCGGAAATCCAGTGCAGCCTCAGCCTCCTTGAAGTCCCGGTCCACCTGCGAGTGGAATTGAAAGGGCATGGTTGAAAAACAATCCACTCTCGGTCCCAAGGTAATTCTTTGTTTAGTTATGGGCAGCTGTACGCTCCGGGCAGAGATCAAGTGCTGCCTTGAACTCCTTGGCGTCCCTGCACTCTTATTTGATACCCTGTGCCATATATTTGATACCCTGTGCCAGTTTTACTAAGCGGCTGTGGCATACAAGTTTCGAGCTGCAACGTTTCTATGGGTGTCAGAGACGCTCTGTGTTTTAGGTAAGCTACTGAGGTGGAAAAAGATGGATTTTCTGCCTCTTGTTAGCCTCTGTACCTAGGCAGAAATTGCATTTCATAGTTGCATGCTCTATGTACTAGTCTATGTACTAAGTCACAATAAGCATTGCATGTGGATTGGGTTTAGCCAAACCTCCACATGTGTCCACAGATACCTAGGGATTTGTGAGCGCATGCTACAAAGTGGCATACACATGGCATGCTATTTACATCTTGATCAATCATTCGTCTATAGATACTTAGGGATTCATGAGCGCATGCTACAAAGTGGCATACACATGGCATGCTACTTACATCTTGATCAATCATTCGTCTACAGATACTTACGGATTCGTGAGCGCATGCTACAAAGTGGCATACACATGACACATTACTTACATCTTGATCAATCTGATTTCTAGGGCGCTTTCTGGCAGCGGCCTCCTTCTTCTTTCCACCTTTGTGTATGTTGTGTGTGTACATGTGTGTATGCGTGTGTACATGTGTGTATCTGTGTGCATGTGTACATGTGTGTGTGTACACGTGTGTGCGTGTGTGAGTACGTGTGCATGCATGTACGTCTGTAAACGGGCATCAAGGTTTGTCAGTGGGAATGTTGAGGGAGACTGACAACCCACAAAACGCGCAGCAATAAATACACAGCAGCTTGATGCATAGCATTTGGCACACATCAAACTTGTAGAGATCACACTGACACAGTGCAGGTGTGTGTATGTGTGTGTACGTGTTTGTGTACGTGTGTGTGTGTGTGTGTTTGTGCCTCCATGTGATTATGGCCTCTGAGAGTCAGGAAGCATACTTCTGGGCATTGTACAGTATTCAGTCAAGTATGAGCCATGCACGGATTATTTAATCACACCTTCCTCGGAGGGTTGAGCAGAATCCAATAAATGAGGTGCATCACTCGTTGCATGCCCTTTGTAACCCCTTCGTAACGCTAATGATTGTTTAAAGAGTTTGTGAAAGTTGCAGGCAAGCACAGGATAAACACACAACACCTATGCAAAGTGGTACAAACAGAGCTACTGACATCTCTCACGGCACGCACCTTTGGGGGGCTCCTCTTTTTTGTCGCGGCGAGTGACTTGATTGAACTTGAGCACAGACAGGGCCTGGACCACTTGGGGTGGGCACACACATCTGTATGTGCATGTGCAAGCTGATATGTCAGTATGTGTGCATGTGCAGGCGTGTTTTTGTGCATGGGTGGGTATAACGTGATTCAGAGCCGACTAATACACGCAACAGAGACGCAACACACAAACGGATGCATCACGCGCTTACAGAATAAGCAGGGAAATCAAAAGGGGTTTTCTTCAGCCATACCTGTTGTTCGCAGAAAGCAAGAAGCAGTTTCTAACTGCGTCAATGGACTATTCATAAGTCGGGCTGCTACAAGTTTTCGCCCTGGAATGCTGATATGTAACATCCAGGACTGCGTTGCATGTATCAATGCGTTCCTGGTTGGCTAGTGTGTTGTGCGTGCTAATTATTCAATGCGGACATGCTAGACTCAGAACTGCATCAGAACCGCATCAGTGTTTGACAGTGATGCCTTGCTGCATATACGTGTGCAGGTCAAGCCCCTTGAATGCCAATCATGTGCGTTGCAGCAGCATAACATTTGGCAGTATAAATTGCAAACAAACCAACACCTGTTACCAATCACAACTTCTTCTACTGAGCGCTAGTGTGTGTTGTAGCAGTACATATGGCAGTGCAAATGGCAAACAAATCAGTGGAAGGAAACAGCCTAATACCGATCACAAACCCTACTACTAAGCGCTGACTAATCGCGTCACACTAACTGTGCACACAACAACACAACACTTGTGTTTTTGTTTGTGCACAATTATTGACTAGAAACCTCATCATTGACGCTCTGTCTCTCTGACCACACCTCTTACTCACTTGCGCCTGCGTATCAAGTCCGCTACAAGCTGCAGGGCCTCCAGGGCCATATTTTATGTGGAGTCTAATGAAACCTGATCTGCCTCCCACCCTCTTTCTCTACCGACCACACCCCTTACTCACTTGCGCCTGCGTATCAAGTCCGCTACAAGCTGCAGGGCCTCCAGGGCCACTTTGCCTGCGGTGTCTGGTGAAGCGAGGAGGGAGCGTACGGCGGTGCATGCCACGTCTCTGATCTCAGAGTCGCTTGCAGCCATTCGAGGGACCACGGCTTGCAGCAGATCAGATCTGCGGAGGAAAAGCAGCGCAGAGGGCGTGCTTGATCAAAAGGACAAGAAGGGAGCAGAGGCAAGGGGAGGGTAAATTCAAAGGGGCGTGGATGTTACGTGGAAAAGATGCACAATAGTGCGACAGGTCACGAGCAACCATCGCAGAATGGACGGACGTCTTATGGCTCGCAGAGGACGGGTCTAAGGCTGTTCAGATTGTTGTACATCAGAAGTGGAGGGTTTGTAGGATTGGCCAGAACCGTACATGTGCACCGTTTATGAGCGTATATTTGATCATTCCCTGCCATAAATACCGGATATACACCGTACATATATATGGTTCCAGCCAACCCTAAGGGTTTGAAATGAACAGAATAGGTGGAAGGAACAGCAGAATGCTGCTACTCGCTTCTTACCGTAGTTTGCCGATTCTACAAATGGTGTCATCAAAACCAAACTCACATGCGCACTCAGCAACGCATTTACACACACATAAACACATGCACTAGACTTAAAATTAACAGCTGCGGCCACATCTCTTGCTACATCTGCACCATCACTATCATACACGTGTGCACCGCACAGTGTACGTATGCATCAGTAGCGCACTTTAGTTGAGCCGCATCCCCCTTGCTGTAATTGCATTGCCACTATTGCATATGCTGCATATAAGGTTGGCCAGAACCATACATATACGGTGTATATATGGTGTTTTTGGCAAGAAAATCACCGAATACGCAATCATATACGATGAATATGTAAGGGTCTAGCCAACCCTAAATAAGCAAAAGCCTCGCTGCGCATGCCCACTGTCATACACGCAAAAAACTCCACCGCACACACATCAGCAACAACGCACGTGTAGTTGAAGTGGGGGGCGGTGGTGAGCAGCTGGCACATGCAGCGCACAGCCACACGCGCATGAGCGACAGGGCCTGTGCCTTGTGACACACACAGACCGTGACGTAGCAGGCCTTTCAGGTATGCCTGGTAGTGGCGAAGCAGGGAAGCCTCGTAATTGCGCAGCTGCGCCACCTCTTTGCTGACCTGTGTGTGTAAGTGTGATTTTGCGAGCATATGTTTGCGTGTACGTGTGTATGTGTATGTATGTGTTTGCGTGCTCATCTATGCGTTTGCAACCAAATTTCAATCAGGCTCAAGCAGGGTACATTCAATTTCCCTGACCTGGTGCGTGCGCAACCAAATTTCAATCAGGCTTAAGCAGGGTACATTTAATTTCCCTGACCTGGTGCGTGCGCAATTGTGTGTACATGTGTGCAGGTTTTGCTGCAAGCATAGACGTGGTCTGTAAAAGTCTGCAGCAGTCTGCAGCTGGGTTAGGGGTTGGGGTTTAGGGTTAGGGTTAGGCTAGGGCTAAGTTTAGGTTTTAGGTTAGGGTTTAGCTGTCTGCAGTGTAAGGTTTGGGTATGATGCGGTGAGGGAAGCTGTTGGAATTTCCATGAATACAGGACCCCATTCTTGAGGGAGTGAACGTCCCCTGGTGGTCATGTGACAAATTACAAAATGATTGTATGCTTGACAGGCTGTGTGTAGCACAAGCGCACCTCAGGGAACCTGAAAGGCGTAAAGGGGGCGCCTAACACAATCCTACACTTTTGTAAAGTACACCGTGTACATATCATTTAACCATGCCTCCAGCCCTGCAGCATCACAAGCAAGCTGTGTGTGTGCGTGTGTGTGTGCGTGTCTGTTTTTCTAGTCTATCTGACCTTGACTTCCATCTCCTTGTCTGTGGGCGGCCGGATACGGTATCCAGGGATGATGTCCTTGAAAACGGCGAGTAGGGACACCATGGCTAAACGAGACACCTGCGATCGATGAACAAAGGTGACCATACATGTGCATTGTCTTCATTGTCACGTACTTGCGTCACGTACTTGCGTCCATTAGAGACCAGGGAAGCGATGACATTTTGTCAGAAACACAATAAATAGACAATCGTACATTGTGATCATGTAATACTCAAAGCATACACACACGCACACACACATGACACACACCTGCATGTCAGCATCCCCCAGCAGCGCCGTCAGAGTCCTCAGCTCTCCAACATGGTCCTCCGGGCCTGACAGCAATGCATTAGCTGCCATGGCCATCGCCTCTTTAGCTTTGTTTAACCGCTGCTCACGGTCTACTAGCGTCTGCAGCTGCGCAAGCGCGGGAGGGAGGGCGGCTGCAATGGCAAACACACAAACAGCAGCAGCAAAGCAGCATAGTCAATAAAATTCCCAGTGCTCGAGCTACAAGCAATCGCAGCTGCGCAAGCAATCCAGTTTTCAAGCTACGAGCAATCAAGTTCTCAAGCTACAAACAATCGCAGCTGCGCAAGCATGGCAGGGAAGGAAAACAGTTGAAAAGGCGCACATACATAAACAATATAATGTACATTTGAGAGTGTTTAGTTAATTAGATCTCCTGGCACGGACTCAGCAGCAGGGTGTCTCCTGCTGCTTACGAGCATCTATGGGTGCGCAAAAGCACAGGTCAAAGGGCAAATGCCACGGTGATAGATGCTGCTTCAAATGTGCAAAAGGCATTCGGTGGTGAGGGCAGGTCATTGAATAGTGCAGAGGGCAGAGGTCATCAAGTGGTGCAGAGGGCAGAGGTCATCAAGTGGTGTAGAGGGCAGAGGTCACCAAGTGGTGTAGAGGGAAGAGGTCATCAAGTGGTGTAGAGGGCAGAGGTCATCAAGTGGTGTAGAGGGCAGAGGTCATCAAGTGGTGTAGAGGGCAGAGGTCATCAAGTGGTGTAGAGGGCAGAGGTCATCAAGTGGTGCAGAGGGCAGAGGTCATCAAGTGGTGCAGAGGGCAGAGGTCATCAAGTGGTGCAGAGGGTAGAGGTCACCAAATGGTGTAAGGAGTACTTAATTATGTTGGCACAGGCAAATTAAGGCGTACAGTCACTCACAGTCCGTGGCCTTTTTCTGCTTCTGTCGCTGTGCTTCCTGCTTCTCCTTAGCCGCCTGTGCCTCTTGGGCTTTCTGGTGGGCCTCCCTGACCTTCTTCATCTCTTCCATCTCGTCCTGCACAGTGACTCCCTCCACCTGCGCAAGCAAAACATTCAATTTGAGCCTACAATCACCTCACACAACGCCACACAATCTGAGCCTGTGACGGTTTCAAAACATGTTTTCTTATACACTTTATCCTGCACAGCGACACCCTCCACCTGAGTTAGCAAAAAATTTGATTCAAGCCACATAACTTAAGCCTGTGATTGTTCTGAATCACAATTTTTTTAACACCTTGTCCTGCACAGCGACACCCCCCAGCTGCGCAGACCACCATGTTGGACTTCTTTAAGATTCATAACACCATTTGAATGCTTTTTACATCTCTCTCTCTCTCTCTCTCTCTCTCTCCCCCTCTCCCTCTCCCCCCCTCCACCTCCCCACCTCTCCTCCTCC
>Ga0307947_1002469_pt1 | contig 14816 bp, 15 predicted proteins | sample OrgLakmetagen232_FD_201840 | JGI IMG/M metagenome (GOLD analysis project Ga0307947, IMG submission 201840) | Saline water microbial communities from Organic Lake, Antarctica - #232 | ecosystem: Environmental > Aquatic > Non-marine Saline and Alkaline > Saline | place: Antarctica: Organic Lake...
CTCAGAAACTGCTCAGGGCTGCAAACCATTTGCCTGCGCACAAGAACCATAAAGGGCTGCACAAACATGTGCTTGCGCACAGCAATTATGAAGAGCTGCACAACCAGATACCTGTTAACAGAAAACTCACAATCAGTTGCCTGCGCTTCAGAACCACAGAAAGCTGCGCAACCAGATGCCTAAATCAGAAGCTGCACAATCAGTCATATGCGCTCACAGAAACTGCAAAGGACTGCACAAATAAATAGCCGCCTGTACTCACTGCATGGAAAGCGTGCTCGCATGGCAACAGAGCTCTCAGCATTTCTCCCTCCTCATATTCTCCCAGGCAGACACTGCACACAATGCAGGAAAGGCAGTGAGGACGCAGGTCATGCATGCAAACACAGGTGCACCCGCCAGGGCTGACACTGCAGCACAACGCAAGGCAAGTTGTGAGGACGCAGGTCATGCATGCAAACACAAGTTTGCTTGCCTGGGCACATTCTGCAGTTAAATTGAAGGAAAGCCACGAGTACGCAGTTCATGTATGCAAACTCAGGTGCACCCGCCAGGGCAGACGCTGCAGCACAACGCAAGGCAAGTTGTGAGTACGCAATTTATGTATGCAAACACAAGTTTACCCGCCTGGGCACATTCTGCTGTTAAATTGAAGGAAAGCCACGAGTACGCGTATCACGCATGCCAACACATTCATACCTGCCTGTGCACACACTGCAACAAAAAAGGGTGAGCGAGTAGTACGTGGTCAATGCTTGCACATACACTTCCACTTTCGCCCATTTAGACAGGCAGTAGCAAAGCATTTGAGCAGGAGCACTATGTGCCCAGTCAATGCAGGCGAAAGTGACAAGTAACAATGACACCATACTGCGGTATAAATTTTGGGGGCACATGCTTTATGCAAGTGCAATCACATCATCGGATGCGAGGTCTATAATTGCCGATATGAACTACCAGCATACGTATGCCAACCAACCTGCACACACACCTTTAAATAGACACCTACAGAACCCTCCCCCCTTCAACACAACCTCCATCCTCTCGCTGTCACACACAAACACGCACACACACACTTCCACACACCCACGCCACCCCCCCCCTCTCACACACACACACACACACACAACCACCTGCAGTGCATTGCACTCAATGTGAGCACGCTAGTGGGGGAAGACACTCCGCTGCCCATCCCGGCCTTCAAGTTCTTCTTCTCCCTCTTCTTGCTCTTTGAGGCAGTGCGGTCGCCTACCACACTGCAGCTGCTACTGCTGCTCTGTCCACTGGTGCTGACCCTGGACAAGCGACCAGCATTGCGGGCATGTGTGAGTTTGTAAGTGCGTGCTTGTGCGCGTGTGCGTTTGCGTGAATTTATGTGTGTACACGTACTCCAATACTTCGATCACACACAGTGCCATGTACAGTTCTGGCCAACCTATATTCATGGGATGGCAGGCTTCAGCCTCTCTCCTGCGCAATTGCTGTGTGCCTTCATTGCAACCTTTGAGGCTGCTCAAGCATAAGCTCCATCTAATTACACTGTGTGTGCAAGGAGTCTTTGCCTAAGACAAACCAGGTTAGATGGAAATAGCCACTGGCTGTCAATGTCCTTTTACTTAAGCCCTTCTTCCAAATAAGATGCAATGCAGGCCTCAACACACAAGGCAGTCACACACACATTGACAAGGAAATTTACCCCCTCACCTGCCCGATGCGACTCCGGCTGAGCTCTGTCCCTTCTTGTTGAGGTGTTCTCCACCCTTTCCTTCCCTACCCGCCCCGTCCTGCCCATGCACCCCAGCATACAGCATCTGCGGCTGCTGCTGCGGCTGCTGCTGCGGCTGCTGCTGCGGCTGCTGCTGGTGGTGTTGGAAGCGCTGGTGCGGCATCATGAAGTGGAGGGGGTTAGGGAAGGTATGGGAGGTGTGCGGTGGCAGGTGGTGCTGGAGCCTAGAATGAGGGAGATCTGCATACAAGGATTTAAGAAAGCAGGCACAAATATTGGGAGTTGAGTAGGATATAAAAGAGGAAGATGCGAGCTTTGCTAAGGAAAAGAAAGTTAAACAGCGCAAGCTCAGTTCTCGATTATGGACGTCACTGAAATCAGAAAACTTGTCTACTTGGAGAGCTCAGGGATTGCTCAGCATACACATCAATGGTTTTTTTGACAGCTCTTGATAATGTGCAGAGCAACCAGCTGTCAGCTGTCAAACAGCTGATGACCAGGATCTCCAGGCATAAAAATTCAAACTGGAGGGTCCCACGACCAGAGCTAGCTCTAGCATGCTTGCACTCTGGCTCCTGAGTTGATGTGTGGAGTGGTTTAACTTTCTACGTTTTATGCTCCGCAAGACAAGGAGCCATACCTGAATGTGGTGATGGGCGAACGCATGCCCCACTAGCGCTCCTTTCCCCCAGGCAAGTGGGCGGACAAGACAGAGTCTCAGGAGGCGTGAGCTCCAACACGTCTGAGGGGTGGCCGGCCTCTTCACCCTCCTGCCCTAAAAGCGCTCCCCTCTGCTGTGCATTTGCACCCAGCAGGTCACCAGTCCCTAGCCATGCAGAAGAGGGCAAAGTGTCCACGGACGACGTGAGGTATGGTGAAGGCTGAAGGCAAGAGGAACAGAGGTTTAATGGAGAGGGTGGTGAGGGCTGCTGGGAGGCGTCAGCAACCCTGCGTTCCTGCTCTGTCCAAATCCTCTTTTCCCCCTCCACACCCACACTCACATCTGCAGCCCTTTCTCCTTGCTCATTTCTGTCAATGCTGCCAACACTACGCCTCCCAGCCCTGACCCTCCTCCTGCTCCTGCCACCGTCCCTGCTGCTCCTGCTGCCATCACTGCTGCTGCTGCTCTCGTTGCTGGCGGCATCCCAAGCACAGTGTGTGTGGCCTGGGGAGGGTGCAGGCCAGATGTGATGAGGGCAGTCAGAGGCAGTTGGCTGCTGCTGCTGCTGCTGTTGTTGCAATTGTTTATGTTGTTGCTGGTGGTGGTGGTGGTGATTTGTGGCATTGCAAGTATTGCTGCCATCAGCACCACTCTGAGCATCGCCCATGCAGGTTGGAGGGTGGGGATTTGAAAGGGGAGGTCCCAATAGAGCACTGGATGTCGGGTGCTGTGGATCAGCAGCAGCGGTGCAGAAAGCTTTGCCTGCGAGAGTATGTGCAGACCCACCACAGGGAAGGCAGCTGAGGTGCTGCTGCTGTGGCTCGCTGGTGGGTGCTGAAGCTTGGAGCGTAGCTGGTGTGGTGGATTGACTGGGCTGCGTGGTGATGGAGTGACTGCTTGATGTGGTGGAGTGATTGGCTAGTGTGACAGAGGGATGGGCAAGGTTGAGGGGTGGCATGGTTGCAGGCCCTGTTTGTACACCTGACAGCACTCCTGGTGACTCAGTCGGCTGCTGCTGCTGTTGCAGATGATGCAGCGTCTGCGTGGTGCTTGCTGTGGGATACGAGCCCATTCCTAGCTCTCCTGAATGTAGTGTGGGAAGGAAACAGCTTCAAGTGGCGGTTGAAGAGGTGTGCTGAGAGATGTTAGTTTGTGGTGAGCTGACAAGTTCTCCTGAATAAGGTGTGGGAAGGAAACAGCTTCACGTGGCGGTTGAAGCGGTGTGCTGAGAGATGTTAGTTTGTGGTGAGTGGTGAGCTGACAAAGTCCCTTGAATAAGGTGTGGAAAGGAAACAGCTTCACGTGGCGGTTGAAGCGGTGTGCTGAGAGATGTTAGTTTGTGGTGAGCTGACAAGTTCTCCTGAATAAGGTGTGGGAAGGAAACAGCTTCACGTGGCGGTTGAAGCGGTGTGCTGAGACATATTAGTTTGAGGTGAGCTGACAAGTTCTTCTGAATAAGGTGTGGGAAGGAAACAGCTTCACGTGGCGGTTGAAACGGTGTGCTGAGAGATGTCTAGTTTGTGGTGAGCTGACAAGTTCTCCTGAATAAGGTGTGGGAAGGAAACAGCTTCACGTGGCGGTTGAAGTGGTGTGCTGAGACATGTTAGTTTGTGGTGAGCTGACAAGCCGCTGCTGTTTTAAGCGACAGAGGGCATTGTTTTAGACGTGCGCCTGCAATCTGTGTACCCTCGACCCACCACCCGAATGAGCTCTGCTCCATGTTGTGTGCAACATTCACTGTTGTCGTGTGTATTCTATTGTATGTATTCTATTGTGTGTGTCCTATTGTGTGTATTCATTGCGTGCTCGTTGCACACAAGGCAAAAAAAGGACTGTAGGCCCTCTGTGGCGATCCGCACTAACTGAGTGAAGGGAGTTAATGACCCTTATCATAATAACCCTTATCACAAGACGCACGCCTGTGGAGGAAGGAGTCGCAGGCAAGCACACACAAGCACACACCTGTGCTCTTTACGTGGCTGAGCTTGGCTTTTGCTGAAAGCAATGCAGCAGCCAAGGCTGGCCTCAGGGCAGCAGGCGTGGTAAATTGGACCAGTGGGAATAGCGCCATCACCTACGATGCAGCGTCACTGGATGCTTTCAGTAGCACTCTGAGAGGACAGGGAATGAACAGCAGGATAGCAGAGACAAAGCGTATTACAGGTTTGATATATTAACCTGACCACAAACGCTAAAATACTTTAATACAAGGTGACCACGAGCACTGAACTGTTTGACTCTTGACGCTTGATGGGCATACTCAGCAACTCGATGTTGTGATGAAAATGTCAGTTTTTTCTCACTTATGATGTGTCATTAAATGAAAGAGGTCCTTCCCCAACCCATCAAAAGAAGTGTGCAGCACCTGAACACCAAATAGAAACTGCCCTCCTATAACACAGGCATCCCCTTCCAGTCAACACTGCTCTCACAGTTACACCACACAGCCCCTGCATCTACCATAGCCACAACAGTTGCACCACACAGCCCTGCTCTTACCCCTGAACACTGCTCTGAACACAGCCCTTAACCCACTCTGAACACTGCTCTCACAATTACAGCACACAGCCCCTACACCTACCTCTGTACACCCACCCTTTGGCAGCCCTGCTCTCAAAACCATGGCGTATTTTATCTCGTACCCACTTCTGCATGCACTGCAGGCACGGTATTGCTATACACTCATGATTACAACATACACCACCTGCACCCACCTCTGTGGGGACACCCCTTGGCAAGACACCCAGGGCCATGAGATCCTCTACAGTCAGGGCCTCTGTGCCTCTTAAGCGCCTAGCAGGCCCCCCAAAGAATGACGCCCACCCAAGGGAGTGCGCAAAGCAGCAGCGGCAAAAAAGGAACAGGCTCGTGACCATGACACACCATAGGAGTGACAGCTTGAATTCGCCGTACTGTGTAAGGAGGGATCGAGGGTGGGGCTGAGTCAGTTGGGTATTTGTGGTGCCGACTCAGGTGAAGCACAGGTGAAGCACAGAGGTGCCGACTCAGGTGAAGCACGAGTGAAGCACAGAAGTGCTGACTCAGGTGAAGCACAGGTGAAGCACAGAAGTGCTGACTCAGGTGAAGCACAGAGGTGCCTACTCAGGTGAAGCACAGAGGTGCCTGCTCAGGTGAAGCACAGCGGTGCCTACTCAGGTGAAGCACAGGTGAGGCACAGAGGTGCCGACTCAGGTGAAGCACAGAAGTGGTGACTCAGGTGAAGCACAGAGGTGGAGATTCAGGTGAAGCACAGAGGTGGAGATTCAGGTGAAGCACAGAGGTGCCTACTCAGGTGAAGCACAGCGGTGCCTACTCAGGTGAAGCACAGGTGAGGCACAGAGGTGCCGACTCAGGTGAAGCACAGGTGAAGCACAGAAGTGCTGACTCCGGTGAAGTACAGAGGTGGCGATTCAGGTGAAGCACAGGTAAAGCACAGAGGTGCCGACTCAGGTGAAGCACAGTGCAGCTGAGGTGTTTAAGGGTGGCCATGCCAAAACCGGATTGACAGCTTGAATGCACCAGTTGATGAGGGTAGGGTAAAGCTGGTGGGTGGTTCAGCCATAAGATCAAGGAGTCAATGTGATAGTAAAAGCAATCAATGAGGCAGAGTCAATTGACAGCACTCAAAACTTCAATCCTCGGGAAACTTGCATGAGACAAATGATAGGCGGCGGTTCAAGTTTAAGTACACACGTACAAGCAGTCCTCATGCTTTAGATCAAGTATGCAGCAATTGACAAGCAGGTTGTGAGCAACTTTTTACATAGGACTAAGCCAGCAAAGTTTTGTGTAAGGGCAAGGGAAAATAAGCCTCTTCCTGGTTTGACTTTGTCCAAAAAAGTTGGCATAACGAGGAGATCGGCATGTTGCCATAAGTTGGGAGCATTGTGTTCATTTGGTCTGAGAGAGCATACACACTCACCAAGACAGCAAAACGGCTTCTTGCATGGAAGGGCGTGTCGCCTCGCATAGGGGCCTTACCGGGGCTCCCACGCTTTCTGTGCTCTGGAACCCCAGCCACAGGCTCGCCCAGCTCCTACACACAAGCAAAGAAGATGCAGTATAAAGGCAAAGCAAGGTACATCCGTGCCTTCAGTAAAGCAAGTCCGTGTGCAGACACCTGTGCAACATGTGAACAACAAAAGTATAGGCCGCCCTAAGTAAAACATACAAAAGTATCAAGACCGCCCTAAGTGCAACATGTAAACAACAAAAGCAAAGGCCACCCTAAGTGCAACATGTAATCAAACAAAAGTATAGAGGCCGCCCTAAGTGAAACATACAAGACACTCCATTCTTTGTGACAATCCTGTACTACAAAGGAATCGACCAACCTGAAGGTACAAGCAAATAGTCGACTGTTTCAATGCCCGCATTTGCCGGCTTAACAAAAGTGCTTACTAGACTTGCGTTGGACGCATTGCACGCAGACATGTATAATTATTGAAAACTCTCACCCCGGAAGGCTGGGACAGGAAGGATATGAGCACACATCACCCAAGCACATATCTTTATTTCCTGTCCTAATTGGTCTTGCACTCACATACTCAGAACCCAGAAGAGAGAGTTCCCTCTCATAGTGAAACTGTAAGGTGCATGGATTGATTTTCTTGAAGAAAATGCTATGCACCGTATCACTGTACGATCATGGCCAGCCCTAAACATAACCAAACTCCAGATATAAGGCTGCAGAACGGTTTCATGCGTACGAAGGGGCTTGAAACTCACCAGGCCTAAACTATAGGAGAAGGGCTGTGTCGGGTACAGACCATTGAGGTAAACGGCAACAATGAGGTTGGGCGCCTGGGCAAGCTCAGACGGCATCAGCTGCACAGTGCAAAAGCAGGCCACACATAAAGTGTTCTTCATTAAGTGCAGAGTGCTCAGACAGCATCAGCTGCGCGGTGCAAGAGCAGGCCACACAACACATTTTCTTTAATCAGTGCGGTGTGGGGAGGGTAGTTGCTTGCGTAGGGTGGAGAGTGCGTTCACCAGGGTGCAGTGTATATAGTGTGACAGACTGTGTAATATGGAGGGTTTATCATGGTGCAGACTAAAGAGCATTTCTACCTGTCTAGTTTGTTCAAGTGCATTGGCCAGGGTGCACAATGTACACAGCCTAGCCTGCTGTGCAGCGTCTATCTGCAACCACGCTGTGCATTCATGAGCAGTACGGGACCTCTGGCAGCAATGAGTGTGAAATCTCAGATCACAGATCTAGACAGCAGTGAAAAGGCAGGAAATGCGTGCTGTGTTAGTTCACACACAACAGTGATCACTAGTAGTACAGTAATCAATGTCTGGCACGTGCTGATTGTTTGTTGTGTGTGTGTGTGTGTGTGTGTGTGTTCTGGTGTGCCTTCTAGCAGACTCAAGAGCGCAAGGTTAAGCATCATGCGGCTTGTCATCCATTTCACCTCTGTCCTCCAACCTACGACAAAAAAGTATCCACAACATTGTTGTTGTTGGAGCACACAGTGCAAGGCACCTCTCTCATTTCACCTCTGTCCTCCAACCTACGACAATAAAAGTATCCACAACTTTGTTGTTGTTGGCGCACACAGTGCACAGCACCTCTCTCTCGCACCAGCCTACCTTAATTTGTCCACTTCCTCTTTGCACGCGTGATAGCAAGGGATCAAAGTAGCGCTCGCCCACGGAGGTCGTAGAATAGAAAGGGGAAGCCACAAAATACACATTGGATGCTTCGTTACCAGGGTCTCCAGCCTTGCTGCTGTAACTGCTAACGCTGCTCCTGCTCCTGCTGCTATCATTGCTGTTACTGTTATCATTGCTGTTGCTCCCACTGCTGTTGTTTTTGCTGCTGCTGCTGCTGCTGCTGGTTGCGTTGCTGTTGCTAAAGAGCTTGTTGGACTTCATTCCACTCCGGCCATCAATTTCAAGGGTCAAGAAAAGAGGACGGCTCAGCGCCCTGCAGCATGAAAATTGAGAGTGTAAGAAGCTTGGAGACTGCCAACATAAATGGTGGTGGTGGCAGTGATGGTAGAGGTGGTAACTGATTAGTGTTGGGGTAGTGATGGGGTAGTGGTGGTGGTAGTAGTGGAAATTGATAGTGATCTGAGTGATGGTGGTAGTGATGGTAGTGGTGGTAACTGATTAGTATTGGTGGTAGTGAATGTAGTGGTGGTAACTGATTAGTGTGTGTACTTGTGATGCGTACAGTGCAAAAGATTGGCCACAAATTCCAAGCTGTAGCACACTCGACACCACAATGTCAAATTTGCTAAACATGGAAAAACAAAACGAGGAATAGGCAATAAGTATGCACGTTAAAATATGTCACAACGTTTTCAAGGTATGAAGGACCAGGTTTAATGCAGCCTTTTTAAATCTTGGTCATCTTGTTTGTAAGTGAAGCATACCAAGATTATCGTTCTGTTGGTCATCCTGTTTATGAGGAGCATCATCCCTAGCTCAACAAACACAGCAGCACCATATACTTCAAATTCCAGCCAAATTTGTGCCAACTAATACTGATGCACAACCACAAGTACCAAGCTTTAATTCTGCCTTTGAGGCCAGAAGATGTTGAACCAAAGCAGATTTGCAAAAGCATTCTCTATCAAATGACAACATTATTTCCATCAGCCCTCAAGTGCCCCCAACAGCATTTGTCATCTGTGACCATCTTCCAAGCCGACCACCTTGCAGTCTCTAGATGTCGAATATCGTACCTCGTGTCATGAAAGCTCAGACGAAGAAGCAATTTTTAAACTCGAAGTCAAATTCGTCATAATAGAGTTATTCGTGACTAGTTGCTACAATATGCCCGTCGTCCACATCACGTCAACACCAGCCCTTTTTCCTTCATGACACCATCCACATCACGTCACCACCAGCCCTTTTTCCGTCGTGACACCATCCACATCACGTCAATACCAGCCCTTTTTCCTCCATGACACCATCCACATCACGTCAACACCAGCCCTTTTTCCTCCATGACACCATCCACACCACGTCAACACCAGCCCTTTTTCCGTCATGACACCATACACATCACATCAACACCGGCCCTTTATCCTTCACGACACCATCCACATCACGTCAACACCAGCCCTTTTTCCTCCATGACACCATACACATCACATCAAAACCAGCCTCCACCAGTCCCTTCAAAGCGGGACGCACCTTGCTTTGTAGCCACCTTCCAGGACGACCTTGTAGAAGACCCACTGGCCTGGCTGGATCAGCTGGCTTGGGGTGCTGATGCGCAATGAAGGCACCACAGCCACGGAGGACATGCGTCCTTCGCACAGAGGGCCTCCCCACCCTGTGATGCAGAGAGCAGGAACAGCGCTGCCACTGTAATGCGCTGACGCTGTAATGCACTGCCACAGTAATGCAGAGAGCAGGAACAGCACCGCCACTGTGATGCAGAGAGCAGGAACAGCGCTGCTACTGTATTGCGCTGACGCTGTAATGCACTGCCACAGAAATGCAGAGAGCAGGGACAGCGCTGCCATAATCAGGACATCAGAATGCAACGTGAGGTGCAGCACAGCTGCTACAGAAGACATGTGTCTTTTGTACAGAGGGCCTGTCCACCCCGCAAAGCAGAGACCACAGCCACCATCAGAGTATGACATGGGGTGCAGGCATAATTGCCACAGAGGACATGTTTTTTGCGCAGAGGGGGGCCTGCCCACCCTGCAATGCAGCGGCAACAGCAGCAACAGCAACAGCAGCAGCAGCAGCAGCACAGCCCCTGTCAATTAATGACGTGCGGTGCTGGCTCAACTGTTGCAGAGAACACGCGTCTTCCGCACAGAGGGCCTCCCTACCCAGAAAGGAGCCGCAATGCCGCATATTATGTGACAAAATCTGAGAGTGTCCCTAATACGCACATAAGCTATGGAACTAACTTAGGTACACCCCTCGGTCAAGGGCATATTTCAGGAAAAGCAAATCCTGATATCCATGACATGCCACTGGTTCAAGGTGTAAACCTGCAGATCACTGTGGTATAAGAGGTCACCAGAATAGTACGGACTCAACTGTGCACAAGATTGGTTTAGACCGCATGCATGCATATGGCACATACTTAACATGTATGCCACGGATGGGGTTGGCCACAAGTGTGTGTGTGCGTGCGTGCGTGCGTGTGTGTGTGTGTGTGTGTGTGTGTGTGTGTATGTGTGTGTATGTGTGTGTGCGTGTGTATTTTTTTGTGTGTGTATGTGTGTGTGTGGGTATGTACATGTTAAGCCCGTAAGTGACCATACAAATTGAAGTGTTGTTACATATTACCTTTAATAGGTAAATTGTGTTCATAAATAGGCATGGATACACAATTCTAGCACCGCAACCCTCGGTCAGACTTATACCTTCACAGTAACTGAAGCACAGAAACCGCACCTGAGTCACAGTGGCACATGAACGTGGCTTGTGCGTGTTTTGGAGGGGCCAAGCAGCGGCCATTGCCAGAGCATTTCAGCGGGCACAGGGCATCTGAGTCGTACATGCTTCCACTCTGTACAGGAAGTGTAAAATAAACGAAGAACCCAATGAGCCCATACAAACGCAACTGTACAGGAAATGTGAAGCGAAGGACCCAATGAGCACACACACACACACACACACACACACACACAGCATGACATAAGCAGGCTCGTGGCATTAAGGTGAGTGGTACAGGAAAATGGTGTGCAGCAGTACTGCTGCAACTGTTCTGCGATTTCAGATGATGAACACGGGAGAACACATATTGGAGTAGTGGGCTGATTGGTTTGGTACCAAAGGGCCTTTTCAGGCTCAAACTTTCCCGTGCCACACTTTTTGGTATACAATGTATACCTGTGATGCATTGTGTAATATGAAAGGAGCAAAAAGATGGGGGGAAGCAAGAAACACGCTTCAAACCGGGATTTGGAACCTGAAAATTTCTGCCTGCAAAGTAGGATGAGACTGTACATGTTAATGTTTGGCCGTGACATAACTTTGACTGCACTGTACAGTTTTTGGCCGAACCATACCAACCATTCTGTAATTATGATTTAGTGATGAAATAAGGCATATTTTCACAAGTCTGTAATTATGATTTAGATCTAGTGATGAAAGAAGACATACTTTCACAAGCCTGTGATTATAATCTAGTGATGAAATAAGGCATATTTTTACAAGCCTGACACGCAATTCAGACATTGTGCAAGATGCAATGACCTATATACAGGTGACGAGCAAACACTCAACATGGCTTCACTCAACACTCAACCCATTTACGCACAGAACACAGAGTACACACGGCACTGCTAGCAAACGAGAATATCCAAATTAGTTGTACACATTGCATCGGTACAATTTTGGTCAGCCCTATCTTGTGCCTGGTCTGTCTGAGGAGTGTATGACCAAAAGGTGTGAGTTCTGGTGTTGGATGGCGTAGCGCTGAGAAGAACTGAGTGGCTTGCGTGCTACAGTGCTAGAGTCGGCATAGAGCAACACAGTGCTAGAGTTGGCATACAGCAACACAGCAGCAATGTTGCGAGGGGTGTCTTTCTAGGGAAAGAAATCAAACATTATATTAAGTCAGCCCCTTAAAGTAAAACACACATGGTCTCTACAAATGATGGGTTTTGAACACGCTAAAAGAATATGGGCATTATGAGGATTAAGATGCGTGCTTTCACTCCAACTGACACACCTGGTGATTATAGCTTATGCTCACTTGGCCAAAACACACCCTTCCATTTGCTATCTGCTGCACAATAAAAAATGTCACAAGCAGATCAACTCCTGAGGCCCACAGACAACGGTACGAGCATGCGCAATGACACACGTCATATCTACAATCCCACACGCAAGCCCATCCTTGACACGCGCGCACCTGCACTCGCACACGCAGAGACACATCGCCATGGCCTGCCAACTCCAGCGGGGACTGTGCGTTGTCGTTGCCCACAGCCACATGCATGCCCTCCTCCTGTTGGTGCACGTGCGGACGGTCAGAGGCAGCTGCACTGTACACTTCCGAGGGTGACGCTGCTGTGGGTGAAGCTTGCGTGCCCAAGTCGGGGTCTTGCGTGTGTGCCTGTGCCTTGGTAGTGGGTGCACCAGACTTGGCTTGGCTGCGCAAGTTCCTGTGGGCAAATGGGATCAGATGATTAGGGTTTAGAGTGAACTATCACCCCCAGAGTGAAATTGCAGGTGTTGTGTGGGACCTGAGAGTGAGGAGGTATATATAAAGAAATGTGTACACCTCCAACAACTGCAATCATGTTGAAGAAGACAGAGTTTGAATGCCTTGTGCTGAGTGTGCTGAGTAAGTAATCTGTGGCTATGTTGTACTCGGTCAAGTGAAATGGGATTAAGGCCAATCATTTGATTTTTTGATTAGCTATGCAAGCGCTGAAAAGCGTGGTCGAGCTATCAGTGTGTAGGTCCACTTTTGACGAGTCAGGCTCTCTGGGGCAATGTGCAGGTGGCGATGGTGGTCGTGGACGTGCATGACCCTTTGTCAAAGCTGCACACATTTGGAAACATAACATGCAAAACAAAAAGATCCTAGCTAGACATGTCCATGGGGAATGCGAGCAAAAGAACACGATAAAATTGTTACAGGAAAAATCAATTACAGACGTATTGCATCAGCAGGTGACTGTCGCCTGACCTGGTTGAGTGCAAGGCTGCTTGGTCTGTGCTGCTGCTGTGCAGCATGGACCTTGCAACGCGCTCGGATCCTTCTGCTGCTGTCCTGCCGTGCCCTCCTTCTTCTTGGCGAGGGGTTTCGGTGTGTGAAGACGCAGAGTGACGGGGCCCATGAATTTGCTGCTGTTTCTGTTTGAGCTGCTGCTTCGACTCTGCAATGTGCTTGCGATCTTTCTGAGCAGGCGGAGGCTGTGCTGAGCGGGCCTGAGAAGGGTGCTTTGCCTTTGACTCTTTGCTATTGCGGGATTTGAGTTGAGCTTTCTCCTGCTCCTTCTGTTCGTGCTGCTGCTGCTGCTGCCGCTGCTGCTGCTGCTGCTGCTGCTGCTGCTGCATCATGTCTGCCTCGTCCCTCCCCTCTCCCATGAGGCTAGGAGCATCAGCACGAGCAAGATCTGCAGTCTTAGATGACGTAGCGTCTGCTTGGTGAGAAACGGTTGCTTGCCCAGTTGCTGCACTAGCGAGTGCATGCCCATCCTGTTGCACATTTGCTGTGTTTACTCGGGTTGGGGCGTGCGTGGTCCCAGAGGGGGGGGGTAACGGGTGCGTAATATAGGGGGGTGCATTATTGAAGACTGCCACGATGAAGCGACCTGGAAGAGCTGTCCACGCTCCAAGGGAACGAAGCCTGTGGGGTGCGGGAGGGGGTTAAAATTTAGAGTTTAGGGTCTAGGTTCTAGAGTTAGGGTTTTAGGATCAGGAATTAGGGAGCGGAACCTGAGTGGGGTGCGGGAGGGGGGGGGGTATGTTGATGTTGTATGCAGTACTTGGGAGACACTGTATGCATACTTAGGTGTGTTGCGTGTGCATGTGAATGTGTGCACGTGAGATGTACTTAACGTGGAGCCGCACTGACATCTGGATTTAAAGGAGGTAAGATCAATGTTGAGTTTCAGAAGTTTTGGCGTGCTGCAAGCATGTGCCCTTTAATCAATATAGCACAGAACCTCTCTGTACAATTCGGATACAACATTCAGCTAGGTAGAAATTGCTTTCAACTCACCCACCCACACCCAAATCTCCACACGAACACACACACACGCACACACACAAGATGTGTGTGCCTCACCTTCCAATGTAGACATGAGAGCTGGGGATGTTGGGCGGCATGTCGTCGGCGCCAAAAGAAATGCTCTGCAAAGGGCACGGCGCATGAATGCATGAACAGGGCATGAGAGCGGCGCCAAAAGAAATGCTCTGCAAAGGGCACAGCGCATGAATGCATAAACAGGGCATGAGAGCGGCGCCAAAAGAAATGCTCGTCGGCGCCAAAAGAAATGCTCTGCAAAGGGCACAGCGCATGAATGCATGAACAGGGCATGAGAGCGGCGCCAAAAGAAATGCTCTGCAAGGGGCACAGCGCATAAATGCATGAACAGGGCATGAAAGCGGCGCCAAAAGAAATGCTCTGCAAAGGGCACGGCGCATGAACAGGGCATATGAGCTGAGAGCAGGATATTATTGTCGTGTAGAGGCAGCTTGTGTAACAATGCATCCACACAATCGTGCCGCAAGGACTGGCAAGCAGAGCTGATAGTGAACACAATTTTTTGGCCGAGGGAGACGTGGTCATTTACTTCTGCGTCTGGTTTGTAGGTCCTGGCCAGTCCTGCCATTGATCTCCATAACTGTGATCGCTGTGCTGGCATGCGCGTTCAAATCGAGGGTCAGCAAGCATTTTTGCAGAGGCTGCCACAAGTGGGGTGCGCATCATCCACCTCTTATCGGTGAGAAGCCACATGATGCCATAGGCAGAACCTGGGGGCAACC
>Ga0307947_1002472_pt1:2500-14813 | contig 14813 bp, 11 predicted proteins | sample OrgLakmetagen232_FD_201840 | JGI IMG/M metagenome (GOLD analysis project Ga0307947, IMG submission 201840) | Saline water microbial communities from Organic Lake, Antarctica - #232 | ecosystem: Environmental > Aquatic > Non-marine Saline and Alkaline > Saline | place: Antarctica...
AAGAATTGCCTTTGCATAACCTGTATGGCGTCAAAGAAGCTGCTGAGAAGAATGTGCAGGAGCCCTTTTTCTGATCAGTCCAAGATAACCGTGCTTGCACTGAAGAATTGGCTTTGCATAACCTGTATGGCCTCAGAGGAGCATCTTAGGGTGCGGGAACCGTTTTTCACTCCAACCTGTGTGTGCACGGCAAACGCGCCTTTGCAGGAACTGTACGGCCTTGAAGAAGCATCTGAAAATGTGACGACTGACCAAGGCCTCAAAGATGATGGGCCCTCACAAATGGAAGCACGCACACGTCTCTTCCAAAACGTTGATGATGGCACCCACGTCCAAGGACAGGCTGCTAGTTTAGGGGGTGCTGAGCCCTCGGTGCTCTTTTCTCACATACACACCAACATGGTAGCACACTACAAGGGGGTGCAAAACAAGGTGTGGCTTGTGGTTTGGGTGTGGGTTTGGGTGAGTGGGTGGGCGCGTGTGCATTTGTGTGCGTGTGTGTGTGTGTGTGTGCGCGCGTGTGCGTTCGCGTGTGCGATTGTGTGTGTGCATATATATAAACACACACATATATGTATGTATGTACACACATACACACACACACACAAGAACACACACACATGAACACACACACATGAACACACACACAGGAGAAAGGCCAGGATGCCCTCTCCCCTGCCGTCTCTGGTGCAAGTGCAGCAGCGATGTCAGAACTTGCAGAAGATGAAGGACCCCCACTCAAGTCACGCGCGCTGCACCATCGCACCGGCAGCAGCATTGGCAGCGATGGCAGTAGCCGCAGCAGCAACAGCGGCAGTGCAGTTGCAAGTGCTTCTGGTTTGCCCATGCGTGGAGGGGGATGGAGATCTGCGGTAAGACGTGACACATGTTGACACAGGCACTCACACACAGACACACACACACGCACACACACACACACACACATACATACATACACACACACACATACACGCACACACACATGCTCGCACATGCACTCACAAACGAGTACGTGACATACACATGACTTGTGCACGTTCATTTATGCATGCTCACTCACACACACACTAACTCTCACACACACGCTCACTCTTTCTCACACACACACACGCACACACACACATACACACGCACAACACAACACAGACACTCACACTGTTTCTCACACACACACACACACACACACACACACACACACACACACACACACACACACACACACACAGGCAGCTGCAGTTAGTGGTGCCACTGAGGGGCAAGCGGGTGCAGAAGGTTTGGAATGGCGGGGCATGTTCCAGAACGCAATCTACGGTGGTGAAAGGTGAGGAGAACCAGGAGAGCTTTATTTTTTGTAAAAGGTTGGCTCGGTGATGCCTGGTTGCTGCAGCTGTGTGTTGGTGGTGGGGTTGGGGGTGGTGCCTGGTTGCTACAACTTTGTGGTGGTGCCTAATTGCTGCTACTTTGTGGTGGTGCCTGGTTGCTGCTACTTTGTGGTGGTGCCTGGGTGCTGCCACTTTGTGGTGGTGCCTGGTTGCTGCAACTTTGTGGTGGTTGTGGTGGTGGACGGTGGCTAAACCCTAATTCAAACCCTAAACCGTTAATTTAAACCCTAACCCTGACTTAAGCAGCTTGAGCTCCTTAACACAGTTTGATTTTGGATCAAAAGTTTCGTGAGGGTGTGAGCCGTGACCGAACCACGGCCACTTTTCGTCCCTTGCTGTCCATGACATGCGCTTCTGGCTGCTGGCTGCCAAAACCGAGCATATGGTCCTCACTGAAAGCTGCACCCGTGCTGCTTCTCACTAAAAGCTGCACCCGTGCTGCTTCTCACTGAAAGCTGCACCCGTGCTGCTTCTCACTAAAAGCTGCACCCGTGTTGCTTCTCACTGAAAGCTGCACACGTGCTGTTTTCCTTTGGGGCAAAGCATGCTGGGAGCTGCAATCTGGAGCAGTCAGAGCTAGTGACATTCAGAGCTAGTGACAGTAGCTGTCAGAGCTAGTGACTATCAGCTCGTGATCTGTTGCTGTTGCACTGCTGCTTGTCTGCTGGAATGGGACAGGGCATAGGGTAACTTAGGGGGGGTTAAAAAAAACCTAGCCCCTAACCCATGCTACAGAGTGCATCTGTGACCTTGATTTGATCCGCTTGCTTCCATCGCAGGCATGCAAAACAAAGTAGCCAGTTGACACAACATCATTGCTTTTAGAACCATGGTGTGGGCCTATGGGGTTAATGTGGGGTAAGAGGAATGACAGATTCTTGCTGACAATGCTTTTTGTTGAGTGACACACACACACACACACACACACACACACACACATGCACACACACACATACACACACAACATACACACATGCACACGCACATGCACACACAGGCGGCCTAGCTCAACCATGCTCATTCCCCTCTATGCCCCCCCTGCACCTGGAAGTTCCCCCCCACGTGCCCAGATCACCACCGGCAGCATGCTGACCTCCTCACAAAAGCAGCACCAAGCACGTTCCCCTGATATGGTTCATGCATACCCTTTGAAGGAGAACAGCGCGTTTTACCCCAGCCAGGAGGATGAGGATGAGGAGCTGCACAGGTGGGGAGTGTGTTTATGGGGCGGGGAGTGTGTGTATGGGGTGGGGAGTGTGTGTATGGGGTGGGGAGTGTGTGCACAGGTGGGGAGTGTTTGAGGAGCTGCACAGGTGGGGAGCTGCACAGGTGGGGCGTGTGTGCATGTGATATATGTGCTATCGTGTGTGGTTGCCGGAGGGGGGGGGGTTGTGTGTGTGTGTGTGTGCGCGTGTGCGTGTGTGTGCTACACATGTTTTTGAATTAACCTGTGTCAACACAAGAGAGCCCTCTGTTTTGTCACGGTGGGAGTAATTGTATCTGGCTCCATTTTCCTCAGCCAAATGAATCCAAGGACGGGCTAGGTGAAGGAAAGGATAGGAAGTAAATAAAACTGGATAACGTCAAGTTACCCACCATTAGCCTTTTCCCCCTCCCCCTTCCCCTGCCCCTCCCAAAATTCACACGCATACATGTACGCACATACAAATACACACACACATGTGCCCATATAGGCACATGTGCAAGCATATAACACAACACACAAGTATGCGTACACAGAGGCGAACACACAAACATTTTGCATGCGCACACGAGCACATGTACAGGCAAATGACGCACAAACATTCATGCAGGGGTTCTAACTCAGAGCTGGAGGATTGGACCACGCCTGTTCATGTTAAGCCAGAAGCATTCCCTCCCCAACAGGTGTGGTGTGTGTATGTGTTTGTACATTTATGTGTGAGTGTCTGCGTGTGTGTGAGTGTGTACCGACATGGATGTGTGTTATGTGTGTTCGTGTGGAAGGAGGAGTGTGAGGGCTGTCTGGAAAGTAAGAAGCGCGCATGCACCAAGCGGGTCCGTGCACCTTGTCGTTGTCCCTATTAGCAAAAAGAAGCGCGCATGCGCCAAGCAGGTCCGTGCACCGTGTTGTTGTCCCTGTTAGCAAAAAGAAGCGCGCATGCGCCAAGCAGGTCCGTGCACCGTGTTGTTGTCCCTGTTAGCAAAAAGAAACGCGCATGCACCAAGCGGGTCCGTGCACCTTGTCGTTGTCCCTATTAGCAAAAAGAAGCGCGCATGCGCCAAGCGGGTCCGTGCACCGTGTTGTTGTCCCTGTTAGCAAAAAGAGGCGCGCATGCACCAAGCAGGTCCGTGCACCGTGTTGTTGTCCCTGTTAGCAAAAAGAAGTGCGCATGCACCAAGCGGGTCCGTGCACCGTGATGTTGTCCCTGTTAGCAAAAACAAGCGCGCATGCACCAAGCAGCTGAGGCATTTTTGCTAGTCTTTCACACGCTCTGGGCTCCCGCCTTCCAGACTTCAAGGTCCTTCGCAAAAATCGGTGGTGTGTTCTTACCTTATTTGCAGGGTTGGTCAAAACCCTATATATACGGTGTACATACGGTATTTTTGGCAGGAAAATCTCCAAATATACTTCCATACACATTGTATATATACGTTCCGGCCGACCCCTCGAGACAGAGCAGGCCTAGTATAAAGTAGAAGCGACAAATGAGGTCAGGCAGGAAAGTGTTTGGAGTCGGTTGGGTGTGGGTGCAGTGAAAGGGCCTTCTCAATGCAAAACATGCTAGTCAGATGTGCGTGCACGTCAGCAGGTATGAACATGTTCAAAATATGGGGGGTGAGCTCAACGTAGCTATATGATGGTGCTTTATAACAAAGCAAGATCTTCCCAGAGGGGGCTAACTGAGGCCCAGAATGGGCAAGTTTTTATATGCTGTTTGGCTTATACGCCCCCAAATTGGCAAGTTTTAAATTTTACATAATATGAATCTGTCCATTGATGTAAAATTTGGAGCTTGCCAATTTTGGGGAGTGTGCTTAATTTGCTGCGGCGTGCACCCCACTTTTTACCACAAATTCTTCATACCAGATCACCCACTGCACCAATTTGGAATATATTTAATGATATGGAATCCAGAAAAGAATATAATTACAACAAAAAATGAAAAAAAACGGCTGAGTGGTTGGTGTTTTATGGGATTTGAGCCATTTTCCCATGGAATTCACCACATCAGGGTTTACATGCACCATGTGTGCTTAATCCAGTCTATCTCAGCACGCAAAGCGACCCACATACAACTGGGCACACGCTCGGGTAGCTCTCAATGCCAGCTACACTTCGGTACTAAAATGGTGTCGATCGGATGAAGTGGCTGTGAGTGGCTGCCTTCTGAACGCAATAATGCACATTTTCAGGCATTTCCTCCGTTAGCCCCCTCTAAGATTTTCCATACCTGTTCAAAATGTGGGGGGTGAGTTCAACGTGGGCTCTGACGGTAGTTTGTAATAATAAAGGGGGGGTTTTGTATTATACGCGTATTGCGTATTTATAGCGTATTATACCGTATGGGACGTCTCAGAAGTCCGTATGACCCATCCCTGGTAATAGTGCAACAAGATCCCCCATACTGACACAAGAGCCACTTGGTATCCACGCACATATTCTACCGGCTTTTAGGGGTTTGTATACATTGTGCCTCACACAGAGGCGGGGGCCAGAAGTTGTGTAGTGTGTTATTGGTCTTCAAGTGAGGATTAATACAAATGGCGTTCGCTATTGCACACAAGTTGGGTAAGTAGCACTGTGTACTTGGGGAAGCAGCACTGTGAACTTGGGGAAGCAGCACTGTGGACTTGGGGAAGCAGCACTGTGAACTTGGGGAAGCAGCACTGTGAACTTGGGGAAGCAGTACTGTGTACTTGGGGAAGCAGCACTGTGAACTTGGGGAAGCAGCACTGTGAACTTGGGGAAGCAGCACTGTGAACTTGGGGAAGCAGCACTGTGAACTTGGGGAAGCAGCACTGTGAACTTGGGGAAGCAGCACTGTGAACTTGGGGAAGCAGCACTGTGAACTTGGGGAAGCAGCGATGCGCACCATTACACATTCATCACATCCTTCGCTGAAAGCCTTTTCTCTCCGTCCTCTCAGCCTATCAACCCCCAATAGAACACACACATTGAATCGCACACATACACACACGCATGCACACACACATGCATGCACACACGCACATATGCACATGCGTGCACACACACACACACAAACACACACACACACACACACACACACATACACAATACACACAAACACACACATACCCATACACACATACACACTTGCACACACATGTACACAATTCCGTACACAGGACACTCTATCCAGCCCAGACAGAGCTCGTTTGGCCCAACTGGAGTACACCCTGCGACGCGCGCGTTCTCTTCTTGAAGCAGGGCGCCTGGAGGAGCTGGGCAGGGTGCTGCATGCCACAAAGTAATGTCTAGTGGCATTCTTTGAAGGAGGAGTTTGCAAAACGCTACGTTGCAAGTCGCTCTGTATCAACAGCTGGAGTGGCGTCAAGGGAATTTTACGTATTGTCTGTGAGGATGATAGCCTTGGGAGGAGCCGGGCAGGGTGGTATTTGCCATAAATATCCAACTAGGAGTGGATGCAAGTCATCATCGATCCTCAAAGGCATCATCGATCCTCCAAAGGCTGGGCAGCGTGCTGCAAGTCACACTCTGTATGCGGTGTTGGAGTGGCTTCCACGAAGTCATCGATTTTGCCTGCAGGAATGTTTGCGTATACCACATAGTATTTTACAGGTGCTGCAAGCTGTCCTGTACTAATGACAGCTGGAGTGGCAGTTTGCTTGTCGCATGATGTGCATCTGTTTGGTGACATTCATCACAGGAGGGCTTGGGCGCGGTTGCCAGGAATGTTTGTGTATACCACATAGTATTTTACAGGTGCTGCAAGCTGTCCTGTACTAATGACAGCTGGAGTGGCAGTTTGCTTGTCGCATGATGTGCATCTGGTTAGTGACATTCATCACAGGAGGGCTTGGGCGCGGTTGCCAGGAATGTTTGTGTATACCACATAGTATTTTACAGGTGCTGCAAGCTGTCCTGTACTAATGACAGCTGGAGTGGCAGTTCGAATCACACCCAGAGCTTATTGCATGATGTGCATCAGGTTAGTGACATTCATCACAGGAGGGCTTGGGCGAGGTTGCCGCACGTGTGGTCCTCGGCCGCGATGCAGATATTGTACGTAATGAAAAAGCCAGAAAATCTGGGCTGAATGCCGAGGTCATCAACAACGCTGCCTCAATTCCGAATGCTTTGCAACTGGTGCTATAGCGCAAGGTGTCTGTGCTGGGTTTAGTCATGTATGCATCAAGGAAGGGTCTTGCGCGTATGTAGGGGACGAGTCGCGTCTGGGTTTAGCCAGTCCATGTGTTTCATGTGCAACCTAGCGGTCACATTTTTTCACTGACGGATGAACCTATAACTAGGGTTGGCCAGAACCGTATATGTACACCGTATATGACCGTATATTTGGCGATTTCCCTGCCAAAATTAACGTATATACACCGTATATATATGGTTCTGGCCAACCCTAACTATAACCTTTGTAATCTCTGGGTTTAGCCAGGTTTTCTATCCAAAGCCTCTCACTGAGCACTTCAAGATAGGGTTTTCCCTTCTTCATGCTGGTAATGCTTTTACTAATTGCTAATTGTGTTGTTATCTGTTCCCAAGCAAAAAAAAGGAAGGAGTATCTTCGGTCAAATCAACGTCCACGGCAAAGTACAATAAACACCGTCCACAGCAGGGATACAATAATTATACTCCACAGCCTCAGCATAGCTGGTCTGCATACCACTATAGCACTCACGCACTACTTATAATGCATTACAAGAGCACCATATAATAATTAATTGAAGCATCATTTTTAGACAAGCAAAATCCAAGTATAGGGCACTGCATCAGGCTTGCCATCATGGCTCCTGAGAACCCAAAGACGTTTACAGGAGGATTTACCGGACTTACAGGAAGCCTTCAGTCAAAACGTGCGACTGCTAGGCTGCGTATAAACAGTGTAAAATGTAAAAAGAAAAATATCAATGGTGTTGCACTAAGTCTGTAAATGGTAGAGGTTGCACAGCCCAAGTCCACGCTAATATGTAGGGGCAAGTGGCAGACATGTGTATCTGCCAAACATGAAACACACGAAAGGCAATGATATAATGAAGCAGGGCGAGTCTTAAAGTGTAACTAGGCACAAGGAGGTGCAGTACGTAGTAGAATACGATCCTCTTAACAAGCGCCCCGGTTCAGCTAAGGGAAGATGTGGAAACATAAGTGCTCACTACAAGCGCCCCAGCACCGTCCAGCAGAGTGCAGACAGACATTGTGACACTATTCTAGAAATCTCAAGCGCCCCAGCATTGCCCAAGACACGAAATCCTGGCCCCTGGCCCCCTCAAGTACTCTAGACACCGCAAGCGCTCCAGCACTGCCCAAGACACGAAATCCTGGCCCCTGGACCCCTCACAGCATCCCCTCAAATGTGGACAAAGACGTTTATTCAATTGAACGATTTCCAGTGTTAAAGACCATAATCGGGGGGATCCATTGCATCGTCAGAACATCCCATCAGCTTTTACACTTTCCATACGCTGCAAGTTTCATTCCTGCATGACTCAACTCTCCTTTATACCCACTAAAAATATCAGACCTGCAGCGGTCGGTTCAGAACAAATACGACCTCAAAGTGTTGCGACCACATCTAGGCAAACCCGGGCCATGATTAGGTGGGAACTACTTGGTACATCTGCTGCTAAAAATAGATCAGCGAGCACAAACAGAAAGCGCACACAACAGGACCCTGATGAGCACATCTCAATCAAGACAGATTCAAGGCCATGCTAACAAAGCTGGACGATTGGAAAATCTGCACTAGTGTTCCCAAGGACAACCTGATGATGTTCACTTACAACATGCTCCCAGCAGAATGGGGGTTCCTTCTAATCATTTCTGTTTTGCATGCCATACGCATGCCTGACGCAAAAATTTGGTAGCCCAAGTCCAAGGCAACTACAAGCAGCACCTTGAAAAAAGGAGAGGTCTCTACGGGAATGCCCCTTTGTTCGGTGTAGACGTTCCTGTGCCATCCAGTCTGCTGCGGTGTTCGAAGACGCAGGTATGACAGGTGTTAAAGCTCTTGGTACATTAACATGCAAAACAACTGAAGGGCGATTATGATTCTGCTTAACTTGCTCACATGCACATTGCGCAATTCATTGTTGATGAAAAGCTGAGTGACTGACGTTGCGGCCACAAACCTCCTCATTTTACTTCAAAACCCGCACGTCTGTCAATTGAAGGAGGTAGGTGTGGAATGAAGGCCCCTCAAAATTTGTATGTTGCTTTGAAGCAAGTTGGCATTTCGCACGCTTGCTCAACTAATGCAATTTCCATTATCATAAGCCAGGAGCTCTTATTATTTTCACCTAAACCTACAACATATTTTCACGCTGCCTGTCATACCTACAACGTTTCTCAACCCAATGACTGGTCGAGCATTATTTTGTTGCTCCTGTTCGCGAGTGGCTTGTGCTTATTAGAGGGGATTTGGTTCCATTGCTACGTTGTAATACTCCATTCCTGACAGGTGCACAAATAGGTTAGGTAACCACTTCTTGCGTTGTTATTGTAGTTTGCACATCTTGATCCCTTGAGCATTTTCTTGTTTCGGCTGTATTTGAATTGCGACTTGTAGTATATTTGGCAGCCGGGTTCAGGTGGGAGATCAGGTTGTGTGTTGTGTGCCAGAAGCACTTTGGCCGCTGTCATTTCTCTGTAGAGAGTTTCTTACTTTGGACAAGCCAAATGATAATTTAGATAATGTTTAGCATAAACTAATGACCAATGGAAAAACATGCCTGGCCACTTACTTGTTCTTATGGGAAATGCGGTGCATTCCCCAAACACACATCGAAATGTGTAACTGAATTACTACTAATATAATAACAGAACAATTCTTTCACACTATATACCATTCTTCTACGACAAAATTTCACGAAAACGGCCGACAAGGGTACGTGGCGAATTTCCTTCTTGGGACCGATTTATGACGCAGAACTAATATTGATAGCTCTATCGATAGCGATGGCGATGGCGGTCAGCGTAGAGACGTCTTGGTTCTAATTGTTCCCACAGAGATGCTCGTCATTATGTGCACCATAATGGTATGTATATATATCGAAATTATAATGGTATTTATATATATTAGAATTTCAAAATTGAATAAGCAAGGCTAGGGAGTCATCCGAGATCTGTTTTTAAAATTTCGGTCTCCCACGAAATAGTAATAAACAAGAATTGTAAAAATGAGTGTTTTGGCATTTAACTGCCGCGGCATGCAAGCAACTTTCTGCTATCATCATCTATGTTTTTTGCCATGCTCAGGTCGTGTGAGCATAGCAAAAAACATAGACGTGGCGCTTGGTGATAAGAGCCTGGAGTGCTCTACCCTCCTTCAGTCGCGTGAGTTAGTCTCTTGCTTATTGGAGGACCTGCACTTCGTAGGGCGGGTGGGCGCAAGCAACGCATGAGTCATTGTCATGAGCAATAGCCACAAATGGTCCAATTGATGCAAATCTATGTCCTCACATACATGTGCGCATTCACGCTATTACTCCCTGAGTGCGCTTGTATTCATGCTTGTCCATCGATGTCCAGTTTACCTCAGCCATTCAGCAAAATTACTTGTGTTCCATTTCTTCCAGATTAGATGGAGTTGGGTGGTCGCGTGGTGAACCTAGCTAACAAGCAGCTGGTTGAAGTGAGTGATCTGTAGTATGGTTTGCAAATAGATGATCATGTCAACGACCATCGGAATACAAAATACATACTAGTGACATTTCGTATTGTGAGGTGCAACCCCTTGACCCTGAAAATACGGCAACTTCTCTATGGGACTACAAAAAGGCCTGCGTTGCAGGAACTTTCAATGAACCATCTGATGCTTTTAACTATATGTACCAATAGACTTTATCTTTTTCTTTCTGAGCTTATGGATTTATTTGTGGCTGGCCGAGACCAGTCAGCAGCCGATCAGCCAAACTACCTGGCTGACTGTCACCCCCCATTGTAACCATTAACTATATGTACCAATGACCATCGCTTGCACGTCAACAACAAACGCAGAGCAGATGAAACAGAAGCCGAAGACCAAGAGCAGTACCTCACACACTATGAGCCCTTGATAATTGAAAAATGCGCTCTTTGTCTGCTTATAACCAACAAAAACAGAACCATCATCAGCACGGAGCCTATTGCCGACATACATGTGGAAGATGCTGGCTGCGAGATCTGCTGTGACCTAGGAATACGTGAGGAACGTTCAGAACAAGGAGATCCACCTACCACAGATATGTACCAATGCAGCGTATGCAACCGCACCTACCACTGGTCATGTCTAATTCAGCTCCAAAGCTATAAGAATGAAGACAGAGTTAACATAGATGCACAGTCTGACTGGAGCTGTCCTGCCTGTCACGACCTCTCCCTAGACAAAAAATAAGTTAGGTCACATGCATCACAAATCACAACACAATCTGCTTAAAGTAACCTGGATCCCCACCTGGGAGCCAAAAGAACTAATGCACTCACGGGCAAGCTGTCAGCAAATGATAAATTTATAAAGCCAAGAAAATTGCACCCCCCCTCGATGAAGGACTTGACAACCTAGAGAGGCAATGTTTTTGCACATCAGTAAATCATAGCAGATGGAAATCCACACAAGGCAAATAAATAAGGTCAAAGGCCTGCTTCAATATGCAACCAACTAAACCACATGTGGACATCAGTCCCACGGGGCACTATGAAGTTTGGATTACAACGGTAGACTTTTTCCGCCTAAAAGATGATATTGCACAAAACAGATCGCCATTGATAAACGCCACACAAGGCTTCCCTCCCAAAACTGTATGAAGCTAGAGCGGCATGCATATATAAGCCAGATGGCAAATGCATAAGCATTATGACTCCTGAGCGCTTCCACCTTTTCAAAGAGGTTCCATGAAGCTCAGAAAAATGGCTTACACAAAGATATGTCTTCTCATGTTCAATGCCTAGCCTCAGAAATTGCGGGTCTGCTTCAAAACCACCAAGCACGCCTCAAAACCCCTAAGGCAAGCCAACTAACACTATAATCCTACTCCCGTATCCTACCCCAACACATCAGTGCAGCACTACAACAATGCACCATTGTCTCAAAAGAAAAATTGGCGTCTGCTCTGGATTTTGATCCTGGAACTCCTCATATTGGAGCGAACGTCATTGTGACATTGTCTTTGGTGCCAATTACAATGCATTTGCCACCAAGTTTACAGGTTTCTCAATCTGCCACCCAGTGTATGATGACACAAAAATGCTCAAGTGTGTGCAACACTCCCTATGATCTGCGACGTGTAGCAAGCTACCAACCGCCACCTTCTTATTTCTACCCAACTGGGAAAACAAGAGCAATCGATGCCTACAGAGCAATGGTGCGAAATAACCCAAAACACTGCACCACGCTTGGCTTCATCCCCAAGACAAAACTCACATATGCAATGTCAACCTCGTGGAAGGGTGCACAACGTAATTTCTCCAACCACACCTGGAGCATGGATATAATTGCTGTCTGGAACAAAGAAACAAAACAGCGTGTAACTAATTGCTCGCCAAATTGGCTGCAAACACTGCAAAGGAGTATCCCAGAAGCAGTTTGGGAAACAAACAGTACCGTGCAAGAGAGGACACAGACCACATCACCAACCATGTTTGCCCCCAGTACTTCAAATCAAAAAGAGAGGACGTCACTGGCCAGGAAAGATGCCAAAACGCTAACGTCCACCTCCAACCATGGGACGATAAGCAGTTTGAATTGAAGTGCCCC
>Ga0307947_1002473_pt1 | contig 14811 bp, 12 predicted proteins | sample OrgLakmetagen232_FD_201840 | JGI IMG/M metagenome (GOLD analysis project Ga0307947, IMG submission 201840) | Saline water microbial communities from Organic Lake, Antarctica - #232 | ecosystem: Environmental > Aquatic > Non-marine Saline and Alkaline > Saline | place: Antarctica: Organic Lake...
CCCCCTTTTGCTCATTTAACTCGACACACACCTACCTCCACCGACCGCTTCCTCCGCTGCCCCCTCTTGCCGGTAATTACCACCGCCCGCTGGCACTGCTCCATCTGCTCTTGCTGCTCCTGCTCCCGCTGTTGCTGCCGTTGCTGCTGCAGCAAGTTCACCCTGGGGTCCACATACATGTCCTGCCAGGTCTTGGGCGTGCGTTTGCGTTTGGGCTGCTCAACCTGCAGGCGTGTATGCGTGTGTGTGTGTTTCTGTGTGTGTTAGCGTGCGTACGTGCGTGCATGCCTGTGCATGCATTTGCACATGTCCTGCCAGGTCTTAAGTGTGCATTTGTGTTTGGGCTGCTCAGCCTGCAAGCGTGTATGTGTGTGAGTGTGTATGTTTGTGTAATTGTGTGTGTGTGTGTGAGTGTATGCGTGCGTGCGTGGATGCCTGTGTGCACATGCGCACATGTCCTGCCAGGTCTTGGGTGTGCGTTTGCGTTTGGGCTGATCAGCCTGTAAGCGTATCTGTGCCTGTAGTAATGAATAAAATGCCTGCTTGCATGTGTGCCTGTGTGCATATTATACATGCATGTGTGCCTGTGTGTATATTATACGTGCATGTGTGCCTGTGTGTATATTATACGTGCCTGTGTGCCTGTGTGTATATTATACGTGCATGTGTGCCTGTGTGTATATTATACGTGCATGTGTGCCTGTGTGTATATTATACGTGCATGTGTGCCTGTGTGTAATTATGCGTGCATGCGTGCGTGTGTGAACAGGATTGCTGGTACATAGTAGGGGGCATAAGAGGGAGTGTGGGGCCAGACCCTAGACAGCTGAGGGGTGGGCGAACACAAACGTGCTACCCCAATCTGCAGCGAAATTTGCACATGAACGCAAAAAGGTGTGCATACAAACAACGTACACCCAAACACAAATGCAGTTGCACACAATTATGAACACATGAACACGCACCTGAGGCAGCTGGGCTCTTCCTTGCGCCGCATTCCAGTCTCCTCTAGTTTCTGCTCCCCCTCTCCCCCCCTCCTCATCCTCTTCTAAATTCTCCCATCCCTGCTGCTGCTGCTGCTGCATCTCCTGAGACCCTTCATGCTGATGCGCCCACCTACCATCGCCAAACTCCCCCCTCCTCTCCGCCTCCTGCTGCTGCCTCCTCTCCTCCAGCACGCGTTCCCGCTCTCTCTGCCGCTTCATGATCTTCGCCTCTCGCTTGGCCTTTTGCTCTTGCATCTTCTCACGGTACGCGCGCCGCTTCTTTTCATTCTGGTACTCCCTTTTCAGCCGCCTTTGCTCATCTGCATCCTCGCCCACACCCCCTTCTTCATCCGCTTCCTCCCCCTCACCCTCCCCCTCACTCTCACTCCCATTTTCCCCTCTCACAGGCATCAAAGGGCCCTTAAGGCCTGCTGCACCACCCGAGCCAGCCTTTCCACCCATGTCCCCACCGGGCTGCTGCCCCTTCCTTCCCCCCAACCCCTGCTGAGCCCGCACACGCAGGGATGGCGGACCAGACAGCTGCTGTACCTGCGTACGCGGCTCAGCCTGCTGCTCCTGCTCCTGCTCCTGATCTGACAGCAACGGCAGATGGGGGGACCACTCCATTCCATTCCACTTCACCCTCTTGCCGGGTTGCACCCCCCCCTCCTTTAACCTCTCCCCCCCCACCCCCTCTCCCTCCTCTTCCTCCCCCCTCCCCTCACTGACTTCAGCCTCTGCATGTCCCTCTCCATCCTCATAACCAGCAGCGTTACCATCAAGCAGCTGTTTGGGAGCGTCGGGATTAGGCAGGAAGCTGAAGACCAGGTCGTTGGAGCGTTTTCTAGGCCTGCCCCGTTTAACTACGGGCGTGAGCGCTGGTAAAGGTGGCCTCTTCAGTGCATCCTGGGCTACGCCTGCAGGGTCTGCGTGTGTACGTGTTTGTGTTTGTGTGTGTGTGTGCGTGTGTGTGTGTGTGTGTGTGTATGTGTGCGTGTGTGTGTGTGTGTTGGTGGTGGGGGTGGGGGGATGCACCAGCAGCTCAATGTGTCGAGGTATGCGTTGACTTGCCAATGGTGTGTAAGACCTCCGATATGTACCTCAACACAATGTGCTTTTGTTCACATGCATCCTTCAGGCGATATCACCAACGCCCTGATCTGTGTATGCAGGCTGGATTGAGGACGTCAAATGGGTGTGGTTTGTGACCTGCTTGCCTCTTCAGCATATGATGCAGAGCTCCTCACTGCCCGACAAATTACGAACAATGAGAAATTCCAGAGCACCTTACCGCCGACATAAAGAAGGCACGTACTTTTTGAGAATAATGGGTAAAGTATTGGACACGTTAGATGTAGGGGCGCACGAATAGAGCCAGCCATATATGCACACACACACACTGTTCATGACAGCATACAGTATAGATAAATAAATAAAATCGCACTTATTATGTTTACTCTAGGAGATCGCCAAGTCCAAACATAGCAATGGGTACGCACACACACACACTGCTATATACGGTGTATATACGGTCCTTTTGGCAGGGAATTCACAAAATGCACGGTCATATACGGTGTATATATATACAATGCTGGCCAACCTACACATATGGTTTGAGGGAGAACCAGTATATCCGTTAGTAGCTAACTGAGGCAAAGTCCATTAGCAGCAAGCTGAGGCAAAGCCAATATATCTGTCAGCAGGCGCACACGGTCTGAGGCAAAGCCAGTACTGTAGGCTCTTGATCATGATTATTTCTTCTATATTTGGGGATGGAGTTTACGCTGACTTGTAATAAGATGATGCCATTCCCTTAAACAATGGGTGGAGTTGTCTTACTGCCTGCGTAGTTTTCTTCCGGTGAGTTTCGTATTTTTTGCAGCATATTACAGGTGACCGTCCAGAGAGCCGTCCTTGAGAGAGAGAGAGAGAGAGAGAGAGAGAGAGAGAGAGAGAGAACATTGAGCTTTGTAAAGAAGACATCTTGCCTGAGACATTAGGGCCTTCGGTTCCAAGGACATGCTGTGTTACCCAGCTGCACATAACAACAGTGTAGGGAGAACCTGCAGCGTCAACAGCTCTGGCTGTGTATCGCTGTGCGTATTAGAACACTGACAACTTTAAAACAAATTACAACATCATCAAAACAGCTTCACTGCAACCAAGAATTAGGAAAGTGCCCATAAATCAGCTCGGAAGGATGCTTACCTGGCGCTTCCTTGCGTTTGTTGGGTGTGGCCTGCACGGACAAGAGAATGCCAGAAGAGGCGCAGGGTGTGAAGAGGGAAGCTGGGAACCGTCCCAAGTGGAACTCACGTGAGTGCATGGGTGCAGAAACCCTGCAACTCATTCTAGTGGCTCATTGCATGTAGGTGTGCGTGCGCACGTGTGTGTGTGTGTGTGTGTGTGTGTGTGTGTGTGTGTGTGTGTGTGTGTGTGTGTGTGTGTGTGTGCGTGCGTGTGTGCGTGTGTGTGTGTGTGTGTGTGTGAGAGAGAGAGAGAGAGAGAAAGTGTGTGTGCATGTGAGTGTGCGCATAAGTGCGTGCGTTGTGCGGCTGGGAAGAGGGAACAACGTCTTTACCTGCTTTCTTGTCCGTCCTTCCTTTTCCTCTGCCTCGGCAGCAGCAGACGGTGAGAGGCCCTGTGGCTCAGGGATCTCTCTGCTGCGTGTCTCTCGTTTTTTTGGTGCTGACATCAATCAGTCATGGTCTGCGTATGATGCGCAATGGTGGTATGTAAACATGCCATGAGGGCTTTGCATCAGTTGCATGCATACCTCTTACATGCAACAATGGAATGGTAGATGTCACACTCTGTGGTCAGAGGTCAGTGGTCAATGCCAAACAAGCTTGCTTGCCCTTCCATTGATCAACAATTAGTAGGTGGGAAAACAAATCAGATCCCAATGATACAGAACCTTGCCCACCATTGACATCTCCAGCCTTGCATGGTTGAGCGAGCGAGGGGGGCTGGAGCCAGCCCTTTCACCATTATAATTACTCAAATTGATTCACACTCCCACATGCCATGAATGAAAAAAAATTGCCAATTTCCCCAATTTCCCCAAGATTTTCCAATTTTCGTATTTTCGGCTTTTAAAAATGTGAATGTGTTCCACGAGGAGGATGGAAAGTTTGCTGCATCCATTGGCATGTGGTTACGGCCTTCCTTTCCCCAACGTCAGTGTGCATAGGGAGGGAGTGCGGCCATGTTCCCTGTCCTTGCAGCACCACAAACCGGGCCAAGTACGACGTCAACTTTGCCTAAACTCCACGCGTAAGAGCAACAGCAGCATCAACAAAAAAGACAGCAGCAGTAACAGTAGCAGCACTGGACCCACGAGCATAGATGAAGGGGTGGCAACGAAATACTGGTCCGGGGGGAGGAAGAAATCGAGCAGAAATGCGACGTTGGCCAGGAAAATGGAGCGAGCAGCGGCAATGCTTGAGTTCGAGGCGCAAGTGAAGGCCACCACAGAAAGAGGGCAGCTGAAAGCCGTGATAGAGAAGTATGCGCCCTCCAAGCGGCGCCTGACCGGTTCAGAGATTGTCTTGGTCTGCAACCAGATGGCCAAGCTGTGTGACCCACAAAACATGCCCTGGAAGGCCTGGAAAGAAATGCAGGTGAGGTGTGAGGTGCGAGGTGTGAGAGAGGCGCTTGCATGATGGGCAGTGTCCTGGACTTGCGTGCACATTAAATAGTGTGTTCATGTAAATTATTGTGTGTGTGTGTGTACGTGTGTGTTTCTGTGTGTGTGTTTGTGTGTGTGTGTGTGTGTGTGTGTGTATGTGTGTGCGCTCGCGCGCGTGTGTATTGTGTGTGTGTGTGTGTGTGTGTGTGTGTGTGTGTGTGTGTGTGTGTGTGTTGCGTGTGTGTGTGTATGTGTGTGCGCTCGCACGCGTGTGTGTGTATGTGTGTGTGTGTGTGTGGTGTGTGTGTGTGTGTATTTGTGTGTGTGTATCTGTGTGCGTGCGCGTATTGCGTGTGTGTGTGTGTGTGTGTGTGTGTGTGTGTGTTCAAGCGTGCGTGTGTGCGTGTACATGTGTGTAAGTGTGCCCTTAATTGTGTGCAAAAGTAGGTTTCCGGGACGTACATTACTGCTGTTCTATGTGTAGACTGCTCACAAGGTGCACCTGAAGTCACAAGCCTGCATGCAAGGCAATCGACACGCAACGCACAATGCAGCTTTTGCCCCTTCTTACCCCATTTAAAGTCAGTAACTCACACGTATGGGAAATGGGGAAGCCGGCCTTGCTTACAGCAGATGTGAAATCTGCTCATGGAACGGCTCTAGTTTTATAAGTATGATCCATGGCACAAATTTGACGCCCCAAACAGCTACGTGCACGTTCACGCACACGTTAAGCGTGTACGCACATGCACATGCACATGCACACGCATGCACGCCTGTACGCATGCACGCACACACACACACATGCACGCACACGCACAGACACACACATACCGGCCTGAGCCTTACCAAACAAAGCAGCCCTGCCAGCCGTGCCCATGCGTGCTTGCACTCCCCCTTCACCTTCCGTTTGCGCAGGACTGGGGCACATACATGATGGGCCTGCTGGACCCCGGCCTCGAACAGCTGTCCACCTTTGAGCTTGTAGTGCTGCTGGCAGCCTTGGCTCGATTGCAATACAGCCCAAGCTCAGAGTGGCTGACCCACTACTTCCAAGTCACCTTGCCACGTATCACCAACTGTGGGCCTGGCCACCTCACGCTCATGCTCAGGTGAGAAAATTTGAGACACGTGAGCAGGCACACACAACGTTACACACACACACACATACACACGCATGCACAGACCCACGCACGCACGCACATACATATACATCAAAGTGCATGTGCATCTCGAGCACACATAAGTACGCCAAGCAATTATTTGTTGGCCTGGCACAGCGCACATAAGGCTTGACATCCATAACCATATTAGCTACAGCTTTAATCACCTACGTTGCTTCTATCATGCTCAGACACGAAAGCAAAGCCAGTGTGTCTTGTACTCATTGTCTGCTTGAGCACCCATGCGCGCATGAACATGTGTCTGTTTGTGTGGACAAGGTGTGTCTGTTAGTGTGGACCCTCTCCCGCCTGCAGACATGACACTCAGATCTTTACAACGTAAATTCAAGCCCCAGCTCCCCTGAAGCCCAAATTTATACTGTCAACTTCTCACACACAACGCTTCTTGTGCTTCCTCTCCCTGCAGGGTCCTCTTTGGTCATGTTACCGAGACATGATTTCCAGATCAGACTAAATCGCAAATCCAAGCCACACAACACTTATGTGTGCTTCCTCTCCTTTGCAGGGCCCTCTCCCGCCTGCAGACAAATCTGTGGCACCTGAAGACTGCCCCCAACTTCAAGCCTTGGATGGACTCAATGCTGGACACGGCTAGCACTGTGCTGCGCGCCTTTAAGGGCAGGTGTGTGTGAGTGTGTGTGTGTATGTGTGTGTGTGTGCGTGTGCGCGCGCATGCGCACCTTACCCCCACAAGCACACGCACACTTGACATGCACACAAACACTCACATGCACTTGCTGGATGGACATGTACACATGCATAGCCACACATGCACACGCTCACGCATGTACACCTGCATAGCCACACATGCACACGCTCACGCATGTACACCTGCTCTCTCTCTCTCTCTCTCTCTCTCTCTCACACACACACTCACACTCTCTCACACACACTCACACTCTCTCACACACACATACACACACAAACACACAGACATACACACACATACTGTGTGTTCATTCACACACATGCACACTGTTGTCCGCATGCACAGGGAGCTGGTGCACCTACTGCAGGCATTGGCCGACCTCAAGTGGATGCCCACCCAGGCGTGGCTGACATCTTACAGCGTTGTGTTCAAGTGCGTGCTCAGCTGTTGATGTATTGTTGTGTGTTTGTTTGTGTGCCTGTGCGTGTGCGTGTGTGCGTGTATGTGTGCGTGTGTGTGTGTGCATATGCATGTGCACTTGCACGTGCGTGTGCGTGTGCGTGCGCATGTGTGTGTGTACGTGAGCGTGTGTGTGCATGTGCGTGTGCGTGCGCGTGTGCGTTTGTGTGTGTGTATGTGTTGCAACGTGTGCAGCACATGCCTATGGACTCAAAGTTTCCGGAGGCACTCAGATGCGAGAGCACGCATTTGAAACTGGCATATGGTTGGCATCGATTGCAAGGCCATTGAAGATGAAGGGATGCATAAGTTTAATGCCCGACGTGCACAGCTGCTCGCCATGAAGTGTTTATGTCTACCGTGTACGCCTCCTTCATTCATTTGCTCATGTCTACCGCCATCATGTCCACCATATTACCCTGTCCACCACTACCATCACCACCACTGCCACTACCCCCCATTTCCGTAACTAGCACCTCTACCTTAGCACCCTTACCCCCCGCAGCTTCTGCCACCACCACCACCACCACCATTATGTCCACCACCACCATGTCCAAAGTCCTCTCTGCCACCACCTTCATGTCCACCATATAGTCCTCTGAGTATGCACGTGTCACCAGCCCTAACCACACACACATCAAATTCCCTCTCACCATAACCCCCCTCCCCCTCCCCCCACAAACACACACACAGACACACACAGAGACACACACACACATACACACACACGCACACACACGTGCCCAACCTCAAACAGGCTAAGAATGGACACCCTGGACCCCCCCATGCTGTCCACCGCCATGCTGTCCTTTGCCGCCCTCAAGTACGACCCTGGCATCCCCCTTGCAAACCACATGTACACCAACATCGCAACTAACCTGCCACTTTTTGAGGCCAGGGACCTAGCGACCACAGCACAGGTGCGCGCACCCCTCAGTGCAGCTTACACAGCTCGCCTCTGTGTATCCAAATTTCCGCGGGCTGATGTGCTTTGGAGGACGCTAAGCACATGAGGGGGGGACGAACGTGCTTTCATACAAGGAAACGAACCCTAGTCCTTACATATTTTAATATGTAAAGGATATGTAAAGGACACGTGAAGAAAAATGCCTTTAACACTCACTGCTACTACAACCCGTGTGCTCAATAGCCGGGCGTACCAGTGTGCCGCTTACCTCGCGTGTCTGTGCCTGGTAGGAAGCTCTTGTTTTTGGACTGAATCTGAGCCTTCATGTGCACACGTGCACGCGACATTGACCCTACCTTTCTGTGGGTGAAGACCTGTTGTGAGGTAGACAGATTTGTCAGTCAATGCATCGAACATTGGGTTGCTTAGGTCTAAGGCTTTCATCTGGGTGTCCCTAAAGCGCATGTCCTCATCTGGGTGGGACTATAAAGTGCCTTCATTTGGGTGTCCCTAAAGCGCATGACCTCATCTGGGTGGGATTATAAAGTGCCTCCATTTGGGTGTCCCTAAAGCGCATGACCTCATCTGGGTGGGATTATAAAGTGCCTTCATTTGGGTGTCCCTAATGCGCATGTCCTCATCTGGGTGGGATTATAAAGTGCCTTCATTTGGATGTCCATAAAGTGCTTGTCCTGTTACAGGCAGGGATGGGTAATGTAGTTTTAGAGTCGTGCGCAAAGATAACTGCGATGGTAGAATATGAATGTATAGTGCAGAAATAATCGTATTACTAGGGTTGGCCAGAACCGTATATACACACCGTATATTTGGTGATTTCCCTGCCAAAAATACCGTATATGCACCGTATATATATGGTTCTGGCCAACCCTACGTATTACTCATCCCTGGTTACAAGCAAGTGGCCTTGAAACAAGGCATCTGCAAAGTGTACAGGAAATAGCCCGAGTAGCACAGGAGGAACGTGCGCCATGTGCTGCCTTTATTGCAGCCATGTACTGCCAGCCATGTACTTTGCCATGTACTGTCAGCCACATTGCAGCCATGTACTGCCAGCCATGTACTGCCAGCCACATTGCAGCCATGTACTGCCAGCCATGTACTGCCAGCCATGTACTGCCAGCCACATTGCAGCCATGTACTGCCAGCCATGTACTGCCAGCCACATTGCAGCCATGTACTGCCAGCCATGTACTGCCAGCCATGTACTGTCAGCCACATTGCAGCCATGTACTGCCAGCCATGTACTGCCAGCCACATTGCAGCCATGTACTGCCAGCCACATTGCAGCCATGTATTGCCAGCCATGTACTGCCAGCCACATTGCAGCCATGTACTGCCAGCCATGTACTGTCAGCCACATTGCAGCCATGTACTGCCAGCCATGTACTGCCAGCCACATTGCAGCCATGTACTGCCTGCATTGCAGCCATGTACTGCCAGCCATGTACTGCCAGCCATGTACTGCCAGCCATGTACTGCCAGCCACATTGCAGCCATGTACTGCCAGCCATGTACTGCCAGCCACATTGCAGCCATGTACTGCCAGCCATGTACTGCCAGCCACATTGCAGCCATGTACTGCCAGCCATGTACTGCCAGCCACATTGAAGCCATGTACTGCCAGCCATGTGCTGTCAGCCACATTGCAGCCATGTGCTGCCAGCCATGTACTGTCAGCCACATTGCAGCCATGCACTGCCAGTCATGTACTGCCAGTCATGTACTGCCAGCCATGTGCTGCCTGCCATGTACTGCCAGCCATGTACTGCCAGCCATGTACTGCCAGCCGCATTGCAGCCATGTACTGCCAGCCATGTACTGCCAGCCACATTGCAGCCATGTACTGCCAGTCATGTACTGCCAGCCATGTACTGCCAGCCACATTGCAGCCATGTACTGCCAGCCACATTGCAGCCATGTACTGCCAGCCATGTACTGCCAGCCACATTGCAGCCATGTACTGCCAGCCATGTGCTGCCTGCATTTCAGAGTATGCGTCTTGGCTTACTCACGCATCTGTGCTGCACAGGGCATGCCCTAGTGAGCAACCACAAGCATTCAAACACACACACACACACACCCCGCACACACACACACACACACATACACACGCACACATGCACATGCTCCAGGCATTTGCCACCGTCAGGCGCCGCATGCAGCGCCGTGACTTCCTGGACGGCTTCATGACCGAGGTGCTGCAGAAGCTGCCCACCTTCAGCAACAGTGCCCTTGCCAACCTTCTGGACGCGCTGTCACGGCTAGTAGGTCACGGCCTCCTTCGCCCCAATGTAGCCCGCTTCCCCGCCCAGTCCCCCATGCAGCTGCAGCACCGGCACCGGCAGCTCCTGCAGCAGCAAGCGGCGCACCTGCAGCAGCAGCAGCGGCACGAACAGGCACAGAAGCAACAGCAGCAGCAGCCGCCGCCGCCGCCACCGCAGCAGCAGCAGCAGCAGCAGCAGCAGCAGCAGCAGCAGCAGCAGCAGCAGACACCACAGCAGCAGCGCCCCTTGGCACACAGCAGTGGGGTTGCTTTGGACGCACCGACTAGCATTGGGCCTGGTTCTGATGCCAGCAGCGGTGCGGGTGGCGGCGGCAGCAGCAGCAGCAGCAAGAGTGAGTTGGGTGAGGGTGGCACTGCGAGTGCTCTGAGTGGTGAAGGGGACGGCAGTGGCGAGGCGACTCACCAAAGCGTGGCTGCAGAGCAGAGTGCGGGCGTAGGGGGCAGTAGCAGTGGTGTTGGTGGAAGTAGCAGCAGTAGTAATGGTTTGCCTGTTCCTGCCAGCGAGGGGGACGGCAGCAGCAGTAGCAACAGCAGCAGCCGCAGCAGCGACAGTTCTCACAGCAGCAGCGAAGGCAGGGGCGGTAGTGTCATTAGTGGTGGCGGTGGTAGCGTCAGTGCTGGTGGTAGTAGCAGCAGCGTCGACTTGAGCAGGAGCAGCATCGACTGGAGCAAGAGCAGCATCGACTGGAGCAGCGGCAGCGTGGACTGGAGTAAAAGTAGCACTGACCCCTCAGGCAGGAGCACCGTCTTGGACAACAAGCCGAGCAGTACTGTGGGGGAGGGGGCCACCCGAGTTGCACGCCCAATGCGTCCTGCCCTCCCAGAGCTCGATACCACCACCACCCCCACTCCCACCACTACCCCACCCACCGACAGCACCACCACACACAGTGCCCCTGACAACACCAACACCACCATCAACACCACCACCAGCCCCAGCACCAGTCGTGGCAGCAGGCGCTTGTTTTCCCCTACCCCTGTCCCCCCCTCCCCAACCGCATCATCACAAGCACCCTCCCCCTCATCCCAACCCTACAACGACAGCACGCAGCCCTCCCCCACGTCGCCTCAGCCGGCCACAAGTGCAGCACCCACACACCCCAGTAGTAGCCCTGCCTCCCTTGATCAAGCCCACAGGGCTCCAGTAGGCCCAGGCGGCCCAGCCTCCCTCTTTCCCCCCATCCCACCCCCCACATCCAACCCAGCCGCCTTCCCTGCTCCCTCCTCCCCGTGGGTGCCCCCTCCAGGTGTGTGTGTTAGTGTGTGTGTGTGTGTGTGTGTGTGTGTGTGTGTGCGTGTGTGTGTGAGTGCGTGCGTGCGTGGTGTGTAATGTCAATCTGTTTTAACTTGAACCGTGCAGGTAACAGGACATATAAATCATATGAAACAAGTTTTCCACGATCGTGCGTACAGTCAGATCACGAGCCTGTTCTGAATGAGCAGTAGCAAGATATTTTTGGTCCAGCACCTTTTCCCTTGAATAGTTACACTGCCTTACCAGCTCCCCTGGAAGGTCCACATATGCATAGAACACCGGTTTAGCTGTAGCTTTAATATGTGTTTACTCGAACCAGTCGGTATGCAGTTGATGTCAATTGATACGTAGGGTTGGCCAGAACTATACATGTACAGTGTGTATACGGTATTTTTGGCAGGGAAATCACCAATGCACGGGCATAAATGGTGTATGTATACGGTTCTGGCCAACCCTACAAATTTGGAATGAGCATAGCATACCCACGTTGCCCTCCCTTTCTTCACGAAACCCTCGCACACTTTCGATTCTACCATTTACGTCCAGTGTTGTGCACTTTACGGTTGACGCCGTCAACCGTCATTTGACGGTCAGGCGTAATTTACGGTGCTGACCGTCAGAAACTAATCCTCGGGCGTAATTTACGGTGATTTTAAATTTTTGACGTCTGACGGTCGGCTTTACAGTTATTTACGGTAGGAAACCGTCAGGAATTAGTTATTTACGGTGGGAAACCGTCAGCAGCTGGCCAGGCCGGGCCAGGCTCGACTGACTCAGGGCCACACGAGCCCTCTTGGCCTGGTTACCGGAGGACATTTTATATTTATATCGCAAATCGCAAATGTTGTTTGTGGGGAAGTCGGAGCTTGAGTTGGCACTCTGAGCCACTGAGTACCTGGCGCCGCACCGTTACTTACGATTTCCCACCGTCAGTATGAATTTCACCGTTAATTACGGTTATGTGACGTAGACGTCATTTAAGCACCGTAATTAACGGTTCCATTTGTGATTGACGCCGTATGTGCACAACACTGTTTACGTCATACCCAACGGCACAGGCCCCTGTTTATGCCTACCTTCAACCGTTCACACATACACACACACGCACACGCTGATTTAGCCTCTGCTCATGCCTGCCCTCAGCATTCTGCCCACGCTGCGCGACTCCATTGAACTGTATCCCATCCCCCCGGCATGTTTCATCCAGTTGGTATTGCCCTGTGTTTTGTGTGAGCGCATACTCAAACACAGCGGTGGGTCCACATCACTTAATTCCATTCAATGTGAAAGTCAGCCCTTGAGTGGTTTTTGGGTACGGCGGTGCAGCCACAGCTTCAGCAGCAGCATAACAGCCTCAGCAGCAGCATAACAGCCTCAGCAGCAGCATAACGACCTCAGCAGCAGCATAACGGCCTCAGCAGCAGTATAACAGCCTCAGCAGCAGCATAACGACCTCAGCAGCAGCATAACGGCCTCAGCAGCAGCATAACGGCCTCAGCAGCAGCATAACGACCTCAGCAGCAGCATAACGACCTCAGCAGCAGCATAACGGCCGTTGCCGCCTATAATGGCGGCAACTCCTTCTGCACACCCCCTTTAACGCCCACTGCATTTGCCCTCACTGTGTTTCACCCAATGTAATTTGACCCCACTTTCTCCTCTCAAGCATGGTGATGTCCTCGCAGCAGCTGCAGCAGCAGTCCACGTTTCAGCAGCCACACTTTCTGCACCCCCCCTATTAATGTCCTGTCTCTGCATTTGCCCTCACTGTGTTTCACCCAATGTAACCTGTGTTTCTCCTCTCAGGCTTGGTGATGCGCTTGCAGCAGCTCCAGCATCAGTCCACGTTTCAGCAGCAACACCTTCTGCACACCCCCCCTTTTATTGTCCTGTCTCTGCATTGCCCTCACTGTGTTTCATCCAATGTCATCTGACCTGTGTTTCTCCTCTCAGGCATGGTAATGTCCTCGCAGCAGCTGCAGCAGCAGTCCATGTTTCAGCAGCAGCAACCCGTGCAAGCCCCTGTCCGTGCATTGGTGTACGTCACGATCCCTCCCCCTCCAGGCAGCCCCCTGGCCACTCCTGCAGGTGTGTGTGCGCTGATTAAAAATAGTGTACGTCGATCAAAAATAGTGTGCGTTGGTTGATAACAATGGGGTCGGTAGCACAGTGACATTGTGAGCTGTCTGCGTGGGTGTGATGAATGACGGAGCGTGAGATGTGGGTGTGTAGGCCTGTGTGAGGTTGTGAGTGTGTGGGTACTGAATTATGAAGACGAGGCTACTTGGTGTGTGTATGTCACTAGTCCTAGCCCTCCGGGCAGCCCCTTGGCCACTCCTGCAGGTGTGTGTGCGTTGATCAAAAATAGTGTGCGTTGATTGGTGTTGGTTGATAACAATGGGGGCTGTAGCACAGTGACAGTGTGAGCTGTCTGCGTGGGTGTGATGAATGACGGAGTGTGTAATGCAGTGTTGTGCTAGTACGGTCAGACGGTACGGTACGATTAGGACGGTACGGACCGTCTTTTCTTAAAATACCGCGTCCTAGCGTATTTTGGTGACCGTACTTTACCGTCTAGACGGTAAGTTACGGTACGGTGTACGGTACGGTGCCAAGCTGGCACTGCCAGTGCAAACATGGCCTCAGAATGGCCTTTCCGCCCCAAACCTCCCAATTTCGCTCCCCGGTGTGCTCCTCCCATGTGCTGACGCCACACAATGCTTCCATGAACGACCCTGAGGCTGGGTTGGGGCTGCATCAGCTCAGGGGCTGCCACTGCCCGTGCAATTTCGGCCTCAAAATGGCCTCTTCGCCTTAAAACCTCCCATTTTTGCTCCCCGGTGTGCTCCTCTCAGTGCTGACGCCACACAATGCTTCCATGAACGACCCTGAGGCTGGGTTGGGGCCGCATCAGTTTGGGGGAAGGGCCCGGCAGTGGCTTGCATGGAAACTCAAAGTTGGACGCAGTGCCTGATTCCTGTTCAATAATAATTGTTGCAAAAAGAAAACAATTGTTTTGGGCAGGAACTGGAGCCAAACGGCCAAATTACGGTCAAAATCGTACTGTTCAGTGGCACCGTCCTTGTACGGTTGGGACCGTACTTTTCAAACAGACCGTATTAGCACCGTCTTGTACGGTGCAAATACGGTACGGACCGTCTAGACGGTCAATAAAGCCGAAAGACGGCGTAGTAGCACAACACTGGTGTAATGCGGGTGTAGGCCTGTGTGGGTGGGATGTGTGTGTGCAGGCCTCTGTGTGAGGTGTGTGTGTGGGGTGTGTGTGTGTGTGTGTGTGTGTGTGTGTGTGTGTGTGTGTGTGTGTGTGTGAGAGAGTGTGTGTGAGTACTGGTCAAATGCGTGGAGCAGATCTTGCGCCCAGACACAGTCAAATACGTGACTCAGATCTCTCGCCACTTCCACCTGAATGATGAA
>Ga0307947_1002474_pt1 | contig 14811 bp, 14 predicted proteins | sample OrgLakmetagen232_FD_201840 | JGI IMG/M metagenome (GOLD analysis project Ga0307947, IMG submission 201840) | Saline water microbial communities from Organic Lake, Antarctica - #232 | ecosystem: Environmental > Aquatic > Non-marine Saline and Alkaline > Saline | place: Antarctica: Organic Lake...
CATGCCGAGTGTAAAAGCTGAACTGCATGCATGGATAAAGTTTGCATCAAACAGGTAAAAACACAGGCCAGGGATGCAGTGCTTTGATGCTTCTTGTGTACAGAGTTCTCATGCTCTTGTGCCTTGCTTGGGCACTTAGATTGAGGATATAGCCTTTTATGGAATGGCCTACATCTAAAATTTCGCAGGAGGTCCATTCAAAATGCCACACCAATGTGCAGCCAGTGCCGTGCATGGGCACTTGAGTAGGGAACTATAAGCCTTCTCTCATGATATTTATTATTGTTTACCTAAACTTGCGCAGAAGATCTAAGCAGATTCTTACACTGAACTGCAGCCTTTTTTAGTGATGCATGATACAATAACTCACCCCTCTCTTATCTTCACTAAACCATGGATTTTTGAACATCTGTCTGTTACTAATGGTTCAACCTCCTTGTATATTTACAAGCGGCACACACACACACACACACACACACACGCACCCACATACATGCACACGCACGCATACACACTCACACTCACACACACGTGCAGGCACGAGCTGCACATACCGCAGAGCTGGCTTCGCGCACGGATTTGCAAGGCATACTGCGGCAGTGTGTGGAAGATGTGCGTGCACGTCAACAGGCCGCCAAAAAGGGGAGTGTCCATGCCTCTCCACGAGTGCAGACTGGGTGAGTGGTCAGCTGTGTCATTTTCATATAGGTACAAAAATATTTTGAGTCACTGGTCGTGCAAAGATTGTGCAAGTTTGGGCTTTGTGGGTGAGTGGTCGAGCTTTGGCATTATTATTTATGTAAATACAAAAAGGTATTTCGCGTCTTCAACCGTAAAGATGTTTTATTATTAAAATGTTTTAAAGAATGGGCTGCGTATGCGTATGCGAGTGTGAGTGTGAGTGTGTGTGTGTGTGTGTGTGTGGTTATATGTGTGGGAAGGGTAATGCAGCAGTGTGTGACGCAAGTGCAAGCACAGGGACACGCTGCAATAAAGAAATGTTTTTGTTTGAAGGAATCACGTGCGCCAGTCAGTCAGTGTTTCTGGGAAGGGTAATCCAACAGAGGTACCAAACAATCGTCTGGAAAACTGGGTTCTAACCTATAGCTGCGACTAAATTTCATTATGACAGCCCCTCTCGTTTTTTGTCCTTGAAATGACAACAAAGTGATCCATCAGGGATAGGAAGCTAGCCTGTGAGGGGCAGGAGCCTTGCGTAACCTTGTACCAAAGTGAATCCTTTCTCTGAATGAGCATTGAAGATTTGTCACTTCCTGTTGGTATGCTTCAATACCTTTTTCTCTCCCTCTCCTCCGGTGTTGCCCTGTGTAAATAATTCCACCGCAAGTTTGGCCATTTTGTAATAGATACAGTGAGCACAAATTGGGTGTAAAAAGGTATTGTAGGCACGCCACACTGCGCTCTTGTTATGGCTGCTACAAGTCCCCTGCACATGTGCTCTCCCTCTCTCTCTCTCTCTCTCTCTCTCTCTCCATCTCTCTCTCTCTCTCTCCCTCTCCCTCTCCCTCTCCCTCTCTCTCTCTCTCTCTCTCTCTCTCTCTCTCTCTTTCTCTTCCTCTCTCAAGTGACAGGTCCTCTCCCAGCACACCCAGAAGGTGGGGGAGGGGGGGGATATGTTTTAAAGAGGCCACACAAGTGCTACCTGTGCGCAGTCGAGTGGACACAATGCACTAAACTCTTGCTAATCATGATAAATACGCACACATATGCGCACAGCGACCACACAGCAGCCACAGCATTGCCAGGTGGTGGAAATGCAGACCTGAGCTCCCCACGCAGTGTGTACGGTAGTGCCAGCAGCTCCAGCAACCACATGCAAAATGCCACACGCACGCAAAGGGGGGGGGGACCGCGCAGTCGGCAGAGACCTTTTTCAGGTGTGTGTGGTGTTTGCACACAAGCAGGCCCTGCCTGTGTGCAGAATGTTGCTCTTACATGAGCCTGCAGTGTGCTATTCCTGATGTGCAGGTAACTGTATACGTGGGATGTGGAATGTGTAAGGTGGGGATTTAAACAAGCACCCTTCCTCAGGCTCTCTGCGTCTGTTGTTTCTGTCCAAGCACACTCCTGGTCGCCCTAACACTGCTGTCCAATCCCACTGCTGTCCAAGCCCACTGCTGCAAGCCCTAATAGAAGCCCTGACATAAGCACACTGCTGGAAGTCCTAACAGAAGCAAACAATGGAGAAGGTGCACTCACAAACTCACATCACACATACATGCACAAATATGCGTCTGTTATTTCTGTCCAAGCACGCTGCTGGAAGCCCTCACATAAGCAAACAAACAGAGAAGGCACACCCTACACACTCACACATACATGCACACACACGGACATGCCACAAACACATCCACACACGCAACACACACACACACAGCTGCTCTTGCAAGCCGTCCTGGGGGCAGGCCCAGCCTACCGGTGGCCCTAACAGAAGCAGACAGAAGAGAAGGAAGCAGCGGCCTCAGGAGAGAGGCAGGGGGCTCAGGGGATTTGTCAGGGGCCATCTTGGGCACAGGCCTCTCCTCACAAGCCTCAAGCTCGAGTGCAGGAATGCCCCAACAGCAGCAGCAGCAGCAGCAGCAGCAGGAGCAGCAGCAGCAGGAGCATGAGGGCCTGGAGGAGGACCCAGCCATCCCTGATTTTCAGGGTGCCACACACACGGGTGGGACCAGGGGTACTGCTCCTGATGCCACTGTGACAGGTGCTGGGGAGGGAGGGGGTGCAGGTGGCTCCAAGAGGCCGCCTGTGGCCCGCAGGCCTTTCTCAGCAGTGCCACGCATGCAACAGGTGTGTGTGTTTGCATGTGGGTGTGTCTGTGTGTCCGTGTATGTGTGTGTGTGTGCTTTTACACTCGCATGCGTCAGAGTGGCTGTGAGGGAAGTGCGTGTGCATGTGTGCATGTGTGTGTGTGTGTGTATGTGTGTGTGTGTGTGAAGCATAGGAGGTGATGGAGGTCTCTGCTCGCGTCCCTCGGACGCCCTGCTCATTGACACTCTGGACACACACACACACACACACACATGTACATGCACACGCACACGTTCACACACACACACACACATGTACACGCACACGCACACGTTCACACACACACAACACATACATACATACATACACACACACTGCCTGGCAGACCCAGCAGAGACCAATGAGTGGCTTACGGCGAGGCAGCGGCAGTGGAGGTGGAGCAGGGAATGAAGGGGGGGTGTTAACGCGGGAGGCGTTCATGGAGCGTGGGGGTGGGGGCTCTGCACTGGGGGTGGAGGAGAGGGAGGAGTTGGTGCGGGTGCTGACGCAGGTACGTGTATCTCTTGTGTGTGTAAGAGAGAGTGGGTGGTGTACATGTATGTATGTGTGTGTTTGTGCTTTGCACAAAAGGCTGGGGTTGGCCAGAACCGTATGTGTACTGTATATGGTTGTATATATGGTGGTTTCCCTGCCAAACACGCCGTATATACACCGTATATATATGGTTTTGGCCAACCCTACAAAAGACGATTACAGGGCTAGCAGCAAGCAAACGTAAGTGTGGAGGGCTTTTACTTATACATGGCTGTTACTTATTCATGGCTGTTACTTATTCAGAGCTATTACTTATACATGGCTATTACTTATTCATGGCTGTTACTTATTCATGGCTGTTACTTATTCATGGCTGTTACTTATACATGGCTATTGCTTATTCATGTCTATTACTTATACATGGCTGTTACTTATACATGGCTGTTACTTATTCATGTCCCAGCCGAGCCTTAGTTGGAAGGGAAGCCACAAGGCAAGTGAGACGCGCGTGCCTGCTACTTGTTTTTCGATGTATCGCTCTTCAGCCTAGCTTGGGGATTCAGTTGTTTTCCTAGACTGAGGCAGGCATAAGGGAGCGGTGCTTGCTGAGGTCCCTAGCTTAATGGCAGAGATGACCTCTCCATCATAGGATCGCACTGGGTGACTGTGTTGGTGGAGCAGCACGGCAAGTTCAGTGCTGTAGGGCTGGCTGAGTGATTTATAATGGAAATGACCGGGACCAGCGGTCATTTAGACCCTTAGCTTAGCTCTGCAGTTTCGATGCCTGGCGCTTGTGCTTGTTTGAGCCTGGTATCCCAGTCTCTTTGTGCCTTCTTTTCTCCCTCTGTACTCTTTTGGTTTACCTCTCTGACTCAGCCTTTTTGTCTGCTGGCAAAGGAGTTCACCGTTTGAGCATGGTATCCCAGTCTCTTTGTGACTTCTTTTCTCCCTCTGTACTCTGTTAGTTTACCTCTCTGACTAAGCCTTTTTGTCTGCTGGTAAAGGAGTTCACAGTTTGAGCCTGGTATCCCAGTCTCTTTGTGACTTCTTTTCTCCCTCTGTACTCTGTTAGTTTACCTCTCTGACTCAGCCTTTTTGTCTGCTGGTAAAGGAGTTCACCGTTTGAGTCTGGCATCCCAGTCTCTTTGTGCCTTCTTTTCTCCCTCTGTACTCTGTTGGTTTACCTCTCTGACTCAGCCTTTTTGTCTGCTGGTAAAGGAGTTCACCGTACTCAGTACCAAAGTGGCTTCATTTTCCGTACTCAATGTGGGAGTGGTTTAATGCCTGCGTAGTCTCCTTATTTGTTTTGTGTTCTTTTCTTATGCATGTATTTGTGTGTGTGTGTTTGTGATGAGGTGTGCGTCCAAACACTAAGTGTGTGTTTCAAGGTGTGCGTCCACTACTAAGTGCATGTATGTGTGTGTTGAGGTGTGCGTCCACTACTCACAAAGTGTGTGCCTACGCCGGGTTTGCTGCTCGCGGTACGCTGTTCCTCATTGGTTTTCAGTCTTGGTTGAACACTTGAGAAGCCATCTGCAGCTTTTGCCATTATGTTTGTGATGCACCAAGCCTCTAACGTCTATCTAATTGTGCGTGCGTGTGTGTTTATGTATGTTGAGGCTCCAATACCTCCTGACGGAATCTGCACACCCACACTCATCCTAGTTAAGTAAATCACACTGACACATACACACACTCTCCCTTTTAACCACAGAAAGAAGAGATCCTCAAGGCTATCTTTGACCGCTCGTTTCCGGGCGGGCCTGCACCTCCCACCATGCCTGGTGATGATGTGCGCTTGGACCGCTTGGCTGCTGCGCGGGATTGCAGGTGTGTTTGTTGTGTGTGTGTGTGTGTGTTGTGTGTGTGTGTGTGCGTGTGTTTGTGTGTGTATGTGTGAATTATGGATGTGTGTGTTGGATGCATGTGCGTGGGTGTACGTAAGCGTGCAATTTGTGCTTAGCTATTACTTGTACACACTATCACATGTGAGTTTGTGTTATGCATATGTATGTGTGCGTGCGTGTGTGTCACCTATATAATGTGTGTGTGTGCAACGCGTCTGTTGTCTTCTGCATATGTATGTGTGTGTGCGTGTGTGTCACCTATATAATGTGTGTGTGTAATGCATCTGGTGGCTCAAGTTGTGACGAGCTATCTCAGGTGCCAACCCAATTGCGAGAATGTTGTGTACGCTTCCAAGCTACGCGACAGATACCTTCTTTCGCTTTTTAACAGCTATGCCAGACGAAGAGGAGGAGCTTCATGTGACGAAACAGGGAATAACTAGGAGTGCTGTTGCTGTGTTTAATGGACGCCCCCAGTGCTGACTACATCTGGCCCCTGCTGCTGTTGTCCTTGCTTCTACGGGAATACCTTTCTTTCATATAATGCAGGGATGCCACGGTTGTGGCCTCTGCTGCTGTTGTACCTGCCTCTACGTGAATACCTTTCTCTTTCATATAATGCAGGGACGCCACAGTTGTGGCCTCTGCTGCTGTTATACCTGCCTCTATGTAAATACCTTTCTTTCATATAATGCAGGGACGCCACGGTTGTGGTCTCTGCTGCTGTTTTACCTGCTACGTAAATACCTTTCTTTCATATAATGCAGGGACGCCACAGTTGTGGTCTCTGCTGCTGTTGTACCTGCTTCTACGTAAATACCTTTCTTTCATATAATGCAGGGACGCCACGGTTGTGGTCTCTTCTGCTGTTGTACCTGCCTCTACGTAAATACCTTTCTTTCATATATTGCAGGGACGCCACGGTTGTGGTCTCTGCTGCTGTTGTACCTGCCTCTACGTTAATAACTTTCTTTCATATAATGCAGGGACGCCATGGTTGTGGCCTCTGCTGCTGTTGTACCTGCCTCCACGTGAATACCTTTCTTTCATATATTGCAGGGACGCCACGGTTGTGGTCTCTGCTGCTGTTGTACCTGCCTCTATGTGAATACCATGCTTTCATATAATGCAGGGACGCCACGGTTGTGGTCTCTGCTGCTGTTGTACCTGCTACGTAAATACCTTTCTTTCATATAATGCAGGGACGCCACAGTTGTGGTCTCTGCTGCTGTTGTACCTGCTACGTAAATACCTTTCTTTCATATAATGCAGGGACGCCACGGTTGTGGTCTCTGCTGCTGTTGTACCTGCCTCTACGTGAATACCTTTCTTTCATATAATGCAGGGACGCCACACGGTTGTGGCCTCTGCTGCTGTTGTACCTGCCTCTATGTAAATACCATGCTTTCATATAATGCAGGGACGCCATGGTTGCGGTCTCTGCTGCTGTTTTACCTGCTTCTATGTAAATACCTTTCTTTCATATAATGCAGGGACGCCATGGTTGTGGTCTCTGCTGCTGTTTTACCTGCTTCTATGTAAAAACCTTTCTTTTATATAATGCAGGGACGCCACGGTTGTGGTCTCTTCTGCTGTTGTACCTGCCTCTACGTAATACGTGAATACCTTTCTTTCATATAATGCAGGGACGCCATGGTTGTGGCCTCTGCTGCTGTTGTACCTGCCTCTATGTAAATACTTTCTTTCATATAATGCAGGGACGCCACGGTTGTGGCCAATGCCCGTGTGCTTGCCCTGTCCTCTGCTGCTGCTCCCATCCCTGCTTCTTCCCGAACGCCTATAGCAGCTGCTGGAGGGGCTGGGGCGTCTGCTGGTGCTGGTACGTATTTGTGATGTCTTTCTGCTGCGAGCTCATAATGTTGTCCAAGGGAGCATTTGTTGATTTCTACAGTATCTGGCATATTCTGAATGTAGCAGGCAGACCAGGCCTGCAACATTGTCACTGCACCATTGCGTGCATAGGCATTGGATTAGCTCCCTTTATACTCACACCCCTTTATAATTAAAGCAGCTATGTTCAGCCTCTTTGAGTTGAGGGACAGGCTGCAGGGGCAGCTGCAAGGAGGGGGGGGACGACAGCTGCCGCACAAAATGCCTCTCGTTGCTTTTGTTAGGTGGACATTGCACGTGATACCGCCTTCATTTCTAACTCCAGCACGTTTCTTATCTGTTTTTGAACAGGTGTGGGACAGGCTGCAGGGACAGCTGCAGGGGGGGGGCGACAGCTGCCTGCTAGCATGGCTCAAGATGCTACCCCAGGCTCAGACCTGCAGAGAGAGGCTGCTGCCCGTCCTTGGGTATTTTCTGTAGATGCCATGATCCAGGACTTTTTGAGTAACCGCAGTTAGAAACAGTGTATTGGATGCCGTATAATTCACGGACTTTTTAAAGTAGCCTCAAGAACAACGTGTACCGCTGTTGCCTCCCTTTCTTATATTGATGTTACATAGAACTAGAGCGCTGTCCCTTTGTTATTGACCATAATGCGCCGTAACGGGAACAAATTTAGAGAAGAGGTAGTATAACTCAGCATGTTTGAGGAGGCTCACTACATATCTTAAGGCGCCTCTCTTGACCGCCAGAATCAAGTCGTGCGCCATATGATGAGGGTCAGGAAAATGTATGTGGGCGCATCCATATCCATACATATCACTTTGCGTCCCTTGAAGTTCCAAGTCGAAGAAAATGATTAGGTACTACGCTAGGCAAGAAAGGACTCCTTTGGAGCAATTACTCTTACCCTTCCCATTAACAAGAGGAAAAGGCCATGTTGGCACTGCTGATCACAACAGAGGTCGCAAAGGTTACACATCAAGCCATCAGTCAAAAAGAAGTGCAACTGCTAGACTGCGTAAGTAAAACATTGTTATGAAGTGAGTGCTGATCAAAACACCCTTCCACCACTAAAAGGAGAAATACAAATAAGGGGATCAGGAGGTTATAGGTCTGCAGGGAATGGGATCATCTTCGGCAATAAGTGTTGGAAATGGTGCTGGAACGGGCACATCCGGTATAGGCAAGCTCAGTGGTATAGTTGGCAGGTTGCGTGTGGAGATTAAGTCAGGGATGCTTCCGTAATTCATACTTCTTTGCAGCCTTGTCTCTTTGCAAAACGAAAGTTGTTGAATAAATTGGATGCATCAGTAAGAAGGTTGAGCGTTCTACCCTTGGGACTTTCCAAAGAAGTCTGTATGTAATCTTGTTCTGGAAGGTTTGGTGGCATCCATTCATGATGGCGTATATTGGCGGGCGGCATTTCCAGTTTCTCAATCAAGCTTCTTGTCAAAATTTAAATAGCAGTATGTATGCGCTCTTAAACCTTGAAAACCTGTGTATTTGCAGCTGGAAAACGTATCATCAATTTTTAAAATTAAACGTCCCAGTACGCACAAATGCGACTTGGCTACTTCAAAAAGCAACGCGTTGAGCAAAAATGTTACAGTGTGCACTTGGCCATCTTAGTTTGCTATTCACAGCACACGACCAGTGGGGGCGTACTGGCTACTGGCCTGTCCATAAATAGGATTGCCCATTGCATCGTAACCGGTTGGAACTGTGTTTGTTGTTGTTGTGGATGTCCTTCGCTCAGCGTAGTAGTAGTCGCTCACGGGGGGCGTAGTGTAACCACTGGTATAGCCAGCCCCTGAAGCATGCCAGGCAGGAAATGAACACGCTTTTTTGCATTCATTTGCAGCAACAACTTTGCAAAGAGTGCAGAGAGGGAGACACCTTGGAGTTTCGAGCAGATGCTTATTAGTAAAGGTTTTCAGATGTAGGTTATCAGATGTTGGAGATGTATCTATTGGTGGGTTATACATGCTCATGAATATTGTATATTTTGTACACCTGTTACTCGTGAGGGATCATAGGCAGCCAATCCTGCTGCCTCTGCCGTCAAGGAAGGGGGAGCCATGGCATAGGCAGCATCAGCTTGGCGCTGCATTTGAATGCACAGGTAGGTGTAGGTGTACTGTTGGAAATGTGGAACAAGACTGTTTTGGGGGCTCTCCAAAGTGCGGAAGGTTAGAAAGGTCAAAAAGGTACTCAAATTGTGAGTAATCCAGTTTGCATCACATTAAACTGCATTTGCCTAATTGTGCATACACAACTTACGATTACACACCTTTGCCTCAGAAGCTTCTCCGCCAGCAAGTACGCCGCCGTACGCACGCTTCTCGTCATTCCTCATGTAGTTGGCTGCAAGGGGTGAAGCAAGAAAAACAATTTCACTCATATGCATCTTTTCAAAAGATGCAAGGATGGATTGGTATTTCAGGAAGATCCTACAAATCACAATTCTCGCAAATCCTTGTACCATGCTCCAAAGATGCAGGGCTTAACTCATAGAAACTGTAGGAACAACACAGCACTCACCCACATCCTCCATCTGTGTGGGTGTGAGGGCGTTGAACACCACGCCGTAGGTAGCCTGCATTGCACAAGGAAAATGGTCTACACGCTGCAGAGGAATAATCAAGTTCAGCAAACCCAGAGTCAGCCAATTTCTTTGGCAGGTAACTATGGAAGGATAGGAGTCAATTTAACTAAGTAATGCAGGAGGCCAATGGGTGTTCAAAATTAGAAAGACTGCTCAAAAGCAAAGAGGGAAGCATTTTCCCATTAATAATCCATTCCAGCTAGTTATTCCTTGCGTACTAGACGCCAATTCCTAAATGAACACACCAAGCAATCATAACAGGATAGCATGGCTCATCCATGTATGTAGAGGCACGTGGGTTTCCTTGCTTTTTGTCTCAGCATCTTCCTTGCAATATTGCACCCCAAGCAATCACAGCTGCTCGTTCCTTCTTACCAATGCATAATCATCACGGTCGCGCACTGACTCCCGGTCTGCAGCGCGAAGTGCTCTGGTTGCCAAACGCTGCAGATTTTGCAAAAAGAAATGGTTCGAATGGCTGTTTGAGGGGAAAGCAGCCAGTTTATAAGTGCATTCATTTGAGATCTGCATTTTGATGGTGCCTAATACTGTTTGGTGCTCTAACAAAAATCACCAGCTTAAGGTTGCCCTAGTGAGGCAGTCTTAACCTGCAATATCCCTGCTTAATTTAAAGCGCCATTTCTTATCAGACCAGGTGCAGTGCCCCTCTTTAAGGGTAAACACATCCGAGTATTGAAGGGGGCCGCACTTGACTAACAACTCGGTGGCTGAACAAGAAAGCAAAGCAACTACTTGTTTGCACTCTCACAGTTGCAGTGGCAGCTTCACTGTCTGCAGGGACAGCACCATTGGTTGCCGTGCGCTGGTCAGCACGCATCGAGGCGGCCACATCTGCAGGCGTTTATTGGAAGCAGCAGTATATCGCAAGTGGCAGAAATGCGAAAAATACCGTCCTATCTTGGAAATTGTTAGAGCATATGTTTCTGACGCTTACATTCCAGTACACCCACCAGCTTTTTGGGAGGCTGTGGCCTCACTGAAGGGCACACCAAACATGTTGCGGCTATAGTCGTTGATATCAAGGTCAGCTACGCGATCTGCAGGGGCTTGGGCAAGGAGTGAGGGGAGGTCATTAAAAGAACAGAAGACGACATTGAATGTATACGCAACAACCAGTTTCCGTTTCACAAGCAGACAGATGGGAGCAGGCAAGAAAAATATGGGAAAAGGTCAATGCTCAATAACCCCTCATCAGGAAATGTGTCATCAGCAGATCACCTTCACTGAAACTGATCACCAGCCAGTCTTACCTGCAGCAGTTGTGGCCGTGGTCCCTGCCATCGTTGTGGGGGCGGTTGTCGTTGCTGCTGTGTGCGGGAGAGGCCATGGTAAGGAATAGAAAGTGGAAAATCCGTCTCGAGGTGAAGATGATGACCAATCCGAGTACCTTCACAGCATTTTTTGTAACTCAGGTGATCGATTTGTTCATATCTTACCCATCGTTGGATTGTAAGTCGCCATTTATTTGTATATTGTTTATTTGCTCGATTGTTCTTTTGCTTTACTTTTTAATCGATCAAACCTCTTCGTAATGCTGTAATTTAAAGTGGAAAACTGCATGTACGAAAAAAGCCTGTTTTGGTCGAATGTGCAGCATTAAGCAATTTTAAAATTTGCGCCCGTATGGATCTCCCAATTCCCTTGCTGGCACGTGCTTTCAATAATGCAGACACCTTTTTAGATAGAATCTGGAAATGAAAATGGTTGCTGCCCTTTTCTATTTGCCCTTATAAAAGAGTATCGGTGGCTGTGGCTAAAGCAGTCAAGCAGTGGTTGAGAGTCTCTCCCTCACTCCAAGGTATTATCAACCCGCCTTGGCATTCCTCATTGCAGGTGGGTACACCCTTCCAATCTCATTTATTTGTGGTGAATAGCAGACCGTTGGTTGCTAGCTAGCACGAAAGTTCTGAATTTATAATCAGCGTACTGTGCACAGGAAAGGATGGCCACAGTTTTATAATGTAAATGGCGAGAATGCTCAGGAAAGTTCTAGACTGGTGTGCTCACGCTAGCCAGACCATTCCTCTGACATTACTATTTTAATACTGTTGGGCTTGTAGATGTTTATTAAGCGTGGGAGAGAAGGATGCCAAAAATAATCCTCTGCCATTACTATTTTTATACTGTTGGGCTTGGAGATGTTTATTAAGCGTGGGAGAGAAGGATGCCAAAAATAATCTGGAATTGTATGGACTATCTATTTTTAGATACAAATCACCTTAATACACAATTCCTGCTCTAGTTCTTAAAAACATAGCCTCAGCCGTTTGTTATTGCCCAGATTACACAACCCAATCACAAAGCATCAACTTGCGTCACGGACTTGATGAGCTGCAAATGAAAGCAGATAATCACATTATCGCTCACTTCAAGCTTTCTAGCATATTTAATGCAAAAGGAGGGCATATTGCTTCTTTGCTACATCCCATCAGAGCGTGCGGCCCACTCCAGAAGTTGGGACAGTGCCTGGGAGTGCAAGAAGGAAGCAAGTACCAGCTGCTCATGCAATGGTTAATTATAAATCAGTGTGTGACACTGAAGACTTAACAGAAGTAACATATTATACCTCACGCCGCCCACAACAAACCAAAACAGTCAGATAATGCTCATCCATTTAAGACCCTAACCTGGACAGTATCGAGAAGAAAAACTACGCAGGCAGTGAAGAATCACTCCCCACATTAATTAAGGAGAAGGAGCCCACTTTGGTACTGGGTACCGTGAAGCTCCTCCACCAAGAGAAAAGATAAAGATCAATGGGATCAGGAGGGTTGCAGGCTTGACCTGAGACCGTCTCCTGATGAGAGTTGATATTAGTGCTAGAAAGGGCACGTCTGGTACGGACAACTTTGGCAGCGTAAAAGGACAGTAATGCTTTTGAAGCTGGAGACACCGTTGCACAAACAGGTGGATCCCAATTTATCCTAAAAAGAAACAAACATCTACAATTTCAGAAGGTACCTGGTGGGCAAATAGGGCATCCATTGGCATCATAGGCGACGGGGGGCACTGTTGTGTCCGTGGTGGTGGTGGTTATGGTGGCAGCACCAATGCCGTAGTCGGTGACAGGAGCTGCAGGGGTTGTTGTTGCAGGGGTTGTTCCTGTGCAGCAAATGGTTGGCAACAAGGGCTGTACGTGAATGGTGGATTCTGTTTGTAGGTAGTGCTTGTTAACACATGATCAAAGGTGTGCTTGAAGGAGGAGAGAAGGTGCGCTTGAAGGAGGAGAAAGGTGTGCTTGAAGGAGGAGAGAAGGAAGTGGAGGAAATAATTAAGTATGCTGTGTAACTGTGCTTCACGTGTTTGCTCATAGTGAAAGTCAATCTTACACAAGTTGAACAGCATCGAGTGGTGATTAATGCGCAAGATACCGTGGGCGGGAAGAAAAAGGAGAAAGAAGCACACCAAGCAAGCAGTCAGATCAAACGTCAAATAGCAAAGAGGGTCAAATATGGATGAACACTGCTGCACTCTTCAGGTGACATAAAGCAAGGGGGCTACAGTTCGGCAGACATATTAAGGGGACGCAGTACAGTTGTTTTCACCGCCTGCAAATCCCTCTTCTCATAGGCATAAGCAATTGTACACTAGCTACCTGATATCAGGTTTCAAACGATATTGCTCGTTGCTTCCATACCTGGTGGGCAAATGGGACATCCAGATGCATCATAGCCCAGGGGCGGCACGGTATCTGTCACTGCAAGCATTTTGGAGAGAAGAGGCTTGAGTGCTTTGAAACATTGTATCAGCCTGCTTGGGCACAGCCAGGCAGAAATAGTTTTTTTACTTAAACAGTACTGCTCACACCAGTAAAGCTAAAACAGAAGGGGTTGAATGGGATCTGGAGAATTGTCACCTTTACAAAACTTAAGTGAATCCTGAATAGACAACGTCAAGGAATCAAGGCTAATTAACCAAATATCAAGCGCAATTAGATTAGAACCCGCAACAAATATACGATAAGGTTTAAGCCACTGTGGCCCGATCACATCACTCAACAAAGAAAGACAACGAGCTTTCCTTATTCATTCAGTCGTGTCCTTCACAGGAAGCTTTTTGAGATAGGGCAATCAGGTAATAAACAAAGCTTTTTTTTTCCGACACATAAATGAAAGGAGATCGCACGCATAAAGAATCTCATGCCTGTGGTAAGCCCAGAGGGAACTGCGGTGTCCATGACTGAAGAAAACACAGCATTTGCAGGAGTTGTTTTGAATAAAAGGTTAGAATGATGGTTACAAGATAATAAGAGGTACACACTATAAGGGCTACGGCAGAAAGGCGTTCTGCAGAGGCATAAAGGCACTAACAAACATGCGATGAGCATTTAAAAATTAAGCATCTTTAAAATGCAGCGGCAAAACAGAGATGCGTTGCAGATAGATGCAGTGTATTTTGCCTACGTCGTCACACCTGTCGTCGCGCTGGTTGTGGTGGGTACCGTTCCAGGAGGGCAAACTGCTGCTTTGGTTACAGTATCAATGCCGACGGGCGGGACGTTAATGGTAGGGTCACTCACTGCAGATGATGATGCATGACAAAACTTGATGTGACATTCATGATTTTCAGGCTTCTGACCACACCTCAAACCACAAAGCGAAAATAAAGTCCTGGAGCCAGAAGCCAAGGACGAGCGACAACAGTCAAGGCGGCAAACCAAACATCTAAGACAAACCTACCTCTCGTGTACGACATGCGGACTTCGTCCTTCTCGTCGTAACAATTAATTAACGACGCAAGTCGATTTAATAAACGACGTAAGTCGATTTGTATCCTGTGCTTTTTGCTTTGCTCAGATCGAAACGTAATACGTATAATAATAATTTTAGCTTTGCGAATGCGAGCTGGATGCTCTCATCAGTCTTGTCTCTCAAGCCCGCTCAGAAAAAGCTCTGGATTCAGGAAGACTCCTTGCAGACCAAAGGGAATGTTTCTCATTAAGTGGATAGGTAATGTGCTATTTGTTGATTGACAAGCCCACTGGCAAGCTTGCACACACACGCACACGCGTGCACACACACACACACACACACACACACACACTCTCTCTCTTTCATACACACAAACATACACACACATACTCACACTCACACTCACACACACACACACACACACACACACACACACACACACACACAAACACACACACAAAACACACACAAACACACACACACACACTCA
>Ga0307947_1002476_pt1 | contig 14805 bp, 19 predicted proteins | sample OrgLakmetagen232_FD_201840 | JGI IMG/M metagenome (GOLD analysis project Ga0307947, IMG submission 201840) | Saline water microbial communities from Organic Lake, Antarctica - #232 | ecosystem: Environmental > Aquatic > Non-marine Saline and Alkaline > Saline | place: Antarctica: Organic Lake...
CCCCCCACACACACACAAACACCCACGCACACACATTCAAGCACAAGCATCGACCCACGCACACGCCCTTGCAGGCAGAGATGCTCACAATTGGGGTTCAACTTCTCAAACGTGGCCATCGTGTCAGTGCCTTGGTGGCCCAGGCCTGTTTGAGTGAGGCGCACGCCTTCTTGGGCAGCGACAGATTCCTCGACCCTCTCCTGTCAGAACCTGTGTCCTTCAACACCACCACCAATGACACTTTGTCACAGCCGAGTACAGGGGCTGCTGATTCCTCCTGCTCAGCTGATCACGTTGGTGGGAGCAGTGATGGTTCTGATCAGGCTTGTGCTACACACACAGTAGGGCAGGGGGGGTTGGGGGGCGAAGGGGAGGGGGATGTACAAGTGAAGTTGGAGAAAAATGAAGTAAAGAACCAGCAGCAGCAGCAGCAGCAGCAGCAGCAGCAGCAGCAGCAGGAGCAGCAGCGGGAGCGGCAGCGAGAGGAGCTTTTACAATCCATCACGCTGCTGACGTATCCTAGTGACATTAGCTTTGAGGAGTACGTATCCGCCAAGGTAGATGTGTAAGCCTGCTTTGTCTTCTTGTTGCACGTACGAGTTTGGCATTTTCCACGGTTTTGAGGTGAATTACAAAGTGAGTCACTTAGTGAGCTATATACTGTGACTTCATGAGTTACCCAGTGTACCATACACAGTGCCTCCATCAAAGCAGGGCAAGCACCTGCCCGTACGTCTTTACACCAGCAAAGCCCTCACGCAAATGTTTTATTTGATTTATTATCGTGCCAACTCAGACGCACCCTCCAAAAATTGGCGCAGCAGTATAGCCTCATTCAGATGCAACAATGCAACGTTACTAAGATGCACGTTCAAAAGTTTGTTGTTGTGGGCTGAGAAGCATCTTGGCCACGTGCCTGATCAATAGTAGTGTCTCTTTAACGGCGTACTTTTCTCGATATCATCTTGGTTGCGTGCCTGGTCAATAGTATGTGTCTCAAAAACGGCGTATTTTTCTTGATGTCATCTTGGCCACGTACCTGGTCAATAGTATGTGTCTCAAAAACGGTGTATTTTTCTTGATGTCATCTTGGCCACGTACCTGGTCAATAGTATGTGTCTCAAAAACGGCGTATTTTTCTTGATGTCATCTTGGCCACGTACCTGGTCAATAGTATGTGTCTCAAAAATGGCGTATTTTTCTAGATGTCATCTTGGTTGCGTGCCTGGTCAATAGTATGTGTCTCAAAAACGGCGTATTTTTCTTGATGTCATCTTGGCCACGTACCTGGTCAATAGTATGTGTCTCAAAAACGGCGTATTTTTCTTGTGTCATCTTGGCCACGTGCCTGGTCAATAGTATGTGTCTCAAAAACGGCGTTTTTTTTCATCATCTTGTTCACGTGCCTGGTCAACTGTTTGTGTCTCTTCAACGGCGTAATTTTTTACATCATCTTGTTCACGTGCCTGGCCAATGTTGTGTCTTTTAGTAGCATCTGTGTGCCTGGCATCTCTGTGTGCCTGGAGCGACACCCACGCATGCGCACATACAGACACACATATGCACGCACAGGCAGCCACACATATGCAGCCCACACATATACGCGCACAGGCAGCCACACATATGCACGACGACCACGCATGCGCACACACAGACACACACATATGCACACACAGGCAATGCTTATCGATGAGAAGGCGCGCGTATCGCTCGCACACCGCACCGACTTTGCCCTTGCCAACTGTGGCAGTTTGTTGGCTAATACCAGCCTTATGGTAGAGCTAAAGGCCTCAGCCTACGACGCGGTCATGGGTGATGTGAGTCAACAGGTCAAATAATTTTGCTGACAAGTGTTTTTCGACTTGAAGTGTTCGTGGAAAGCTTATCAAATGTTTTAACGTGAATTCACATGTGTGGAAGGTTGATAGCTGTGTGACTGAGGCATTGCAAGCATCAAGTCCGGAGTATACGGGAAATGTGTCTGACCAATTGCCATACAGCTGCCTGTGTTCATGTGTGTGTATGTGTGTTTTTGTGTGCGCATGTGTGTGTGAGTTATAGATAGATAGATAGACAGACAGACAGACAGACAGACAGACAGACAGACAGACAGACAGACAGACAGACAGACAGACAGACAAACAGACAGACAGACAGACAGACAGACAGACAGACAGACAGACAGACAGACGGACGGACGGACGGACGGACGGACGGACGGACGGACGAACAGACAGACAGACAGACAGACAGACAGACAGACAGACAGACAGACAGACAGACAGACAGACAGACAGACAGACGACAGACAGACAGACAGACAGGCAGACAGACAGGCAGACAGGCAGACAGACAGACAGACAGACAGACAGACAGACAGACAGACAGACAGATAGATAGATAGAGTGATAGATATTGATAGAGTGGGAGTGAGAGAGTGTGTTTTTGCAAATGCATGGGTGCATTCGTGCATGTGCATGTGTTTCCGGGTGTGGATGTACATGTGTTTTGTGTTTTTGTGTGTGCGTGTGTGCGTGTGTTTATGTGTCTGTGTGTGTGCTTGCAAGTGTACGTGTATATGTGAACCTTTGGTCTCTGTACTGCGTAGGGCTCAAACCTTCTTTTCAATGACTGTTGGTTTTATTACAGAATGCCCAGTTGTCAAGCCTTTGCATGCTCAAGTGAATGTGTTTGTCTAAAATTTGCATGCATCTTGTAGATCAAAGCCTGAACACAGCGCCCTTTAAAATTGATATTCTTCTGGCATTTCATCCCTTACTAACTATTATGAGGTACTCTCTTACGAGGTTGCAAGCCCAAAAGGTAATAGAAGCCACTCAGCACATGATCCATGACTACTAGTTGCCTGTTATAGGCCCAACTTTCACGCAAACAAGAACACGCTGCAATCAGATCAGCTCCCATAAAAAAGTTTCTAGGTGTCATAACTGCCAAATGCTGTCCTGCACGCAGCTGTCAGACGCGTGTGCGTGGCCCCTGACAGACGCACTGAGTGTGGATGCGCGCATTGATGTGGACGTGTCAGGTTCGCCTGCTCCTCCATACCTCGCATACGGCATGAGGTGGGTTTGAAGTGTATACGCCAATTTCCTTCATTGGACTTGCCTCTTGTTTAAACAAGATCACAATTGTTGGAATTCCTTCACTGTTTGTGCTAAGTATGCTCTCATGCTGCTCGCGTGCACATTTCATTTATGTCACCTGTATTTTTCGCGCGTGTCCTTGTATGCTCATCGCAATGTGTCAGACAAATGCATGCGGTCACGTTTGCTGCTCTGCATGCAACCTTCACACAAACTGCATGCGACCTCAGGTATCCTTTGCATGCGACCTTTTGTATGCAACGTGACCTCAGCTATCCTTTGCATGCAACCTTTTGCATGCCACATGACCTCAGGTATCCTTTGCATGCGACCTTTTGCATGCAACATGACCTCAGCTATCCTTTGCATGCGACCTTATGCATGCAACATGACCTCAGATATCCTTTGCATGTGACCTTATGCATGCAACATACCCTCACGTATCCTTTGCATGCAACCTTTTGCATGCAACATGACCTCAGCTATCCTTTGCATGCGCCCTTTTGCATGCAACGTGACCTCAGGTATCCTTTGCATGCGACCTTTTGCATGTAACATGACCTCAGCTATCCTTTGCATGCGACCTTTTGTATGCAACATACCCTCACGTATCCTTTGCATGCGACCTTATGCATGCCACATGACCTCAGATATTCTTTGCATGCGACCTTTTGCATGCAACGTGACCTCAGGTATCCTTTGCATGCGACCTTTTGCATGCAACGTGACCTCACGTATCCTTTGCATGTGACCTTTTGCATGCAACATAACCTCAGCTATCCTTTGCATGCGACCTTTTGCATGCAACGTGACCTCAGGTATCCTTCGCATGCAACCTTTTGCATGCAACATGACCTCAGCTATCCTTTGCATGCGACCTTTTGCATGCAACGTGACCTCAGATATTCTTTGCATGCGACCTTTTGCATGCAACGTGACCTCAGGTATCCTTTAGCATATGTCCCAGCAGAGGGCAGTGGTCTTGCTGGTGGCCAGCTCACGCTTGTAGAAAAGGCAAAGAACCTGGTGCACCACCTTAAGGTAATTGAAGGATAGACGTTAGACACCTGAGCATTTTGTGTGTATGTTGGAATAGCAGGCGGCCTGCTAATGCTAATATGAAAGGCAAACAAACTGGTGCAAGGTCAATTGAAGGATGGGCGTTACACACTCTGGAGTGTGTTAGTGTGTTATGGCATGTGGCCTGCTCACGTTATAGAACAGGCGGAAAGGCAGGTGCAGCACCTCAATGTGCTGTGGCTTAAAGTGTGTGTGTGTGTCCCTCATTGCGTTCCACAGTTAGCATGGGAGAAGCGAAGGGTCCTCACGCCTAAGGTGCTGGCTTTCCGGCGGCAGTACGCTGAGCTTCACCCTGGTCTGATGCGGGGCAAGCACACACAGCAGGCACAGCAGGCACAGCAGGTGAAGCAAGCACAGCAGACGCAGCAGAAGACGAGGACCGACGATGGTGGTCCAAGCCCTGCCAGCACAAGCACATTGTCCTCGCATGGGCAGCAACGACAGCAGCAGGTGAGGCTGTGAGTTTACGAAATACATGTCTTTGTGAGTCACATGTGTACAATGTGTGGATTGTCAAGAAATGCAATGCTCACCGCAAAACGATACGTTGCAGCTGTTCAGGTACGTATTGGAAGACTTGCACACCATTGGCAAGCAAACGCGTTGTCTTGGGAATGGTGTGTAAGTTGGCAAGCAAACGCGTTGGCTTGGGAATGGTGTGTAAGTTGGCAAGCAAACGCTTTGGCTTGGGAATGGTGTGTAAGTTGGCAAGCAAACGCTTTGGCTTGGGAATGGTGTGTAACTTGGCAAGCAAACGCTTTGGCTTGGGAATGGTGTGTAAGTTGGCAAGCAAACGCTTTGGCTTGGGAATGGTGTGTAAGTTGGCAAGCAAACACGTTGGCTTGGGAATGGTGGGAAGTCCTCCGATAAGTACATCGACAGCAGTACCTTTGTTATTTCTATCGTGTATCAAGCAGCAAGTGTGCTATGGTCGCCAATCAAGAAGAAATTAGGCTGTGCGTCTGTTCATACCAATGCGCAACTTTGCCTGCCATTAAAGACAGAGCTCAGCTTGCTGCCTGAACCAAAAAGCAGCAGCACCACAAGCTGGTGGTGGCTTATCCCTTTGCAATGCAGGTAGACGTGTCTGTGTGGCATATGCGTTACATGTGCGTTGTGTGAGGCAGGTGCATTTCAATGATCAATGCCAGAAACCAGGCGTGACTTATATCTGAGTAAAAAGGCAGATATGAAAAAATAAAACGCACAACAGCGTTTTTTGCTGTTTAGTGACATGCCCACACTTTTGTCGCTGATGCAGATGCAGATGTAGATGTGATTGGTTTATTTTGCAATCCTGCCGCTACCCCACCATGCAGCAACGTCAAACCCTGGAGAACGAGCTGAATGCTATCAAGGACGTGCGCCTGAACACACTGCTGTGCATCGTGACGTCGGACTGGGCGTTCCAGGTAGGGGAGGGTGCAGGAAGGATACCATTGTCACTCCTGTGTTATACCTTTAAGCTTTTAACAGTGTGTATGTATTCTTCTTAACATTATGTATGTGTTCTTTACCTTAAATATTTTAACAGTGTGTATGTGTTTTTAACAACCGCCTACAAGCGGCTGGCTGTGGCTCTGCCTGTCTCATCGAGGCCTCTGTCATCTCAGAGTCACCTTTCACACACACACACACACACACGCACGCACGCACGCACGCACGCACGCACGCACGCACGCACGCACACACACACACACACTTGTTACCTGCTTGTCTGTTGTGCTACCTCATTGTCACGCTGCCCTTTATCAAAAACTTTACTTTGTATTGCTCTGTACTAACCTAAAACGAGGCAGAGGAGATGTGGCAGGGGAGATGTGACAGAGGAGATGTGACAGGGGAGATGTGACAGGGGAGATGTGACAGAGGAGATGTGACAGGGGAGATGTGACAGGGGAGATGTGACAGGGGAGATGTGACAGGGGAGATGTGACAGGGGAGATGTGACAAAGGAGATGTGACAGGGGAGATGTGACAGGGGAGATGTGACAGGGGAGATGTGACAGAGGAGATGTGACAGGGGAGATGTGACAGATGAGATGTGACAGGGGAGATGTGACAGGCTGTTCTCGAATGAGCTCTCATTAAATTGCTTTACAGCCTCAGTGATGCTGCCATCAGTTATATAGTCTTTGTAGTACTTTATCTGTCTGTTTCTAGCTCATTGTACATTGCAAGCTTGTGCACTGTGCATTTTGATGGTGTATAATATCATGTGTGTGTGAGTGCTGTGCGTGTATACGTAAGTGCCTGGCGTTTTCTAGACTGTTGTGTCCATACTCATAGACCGTGCACACGATAGATCTTTCTGGTGTAGGTGTAGGCATCAGGGTTTTTCTGCTAAAAACTTCCTCTCATGTAGAACGAGAAAGCATGCCCTCGGAGATAATGTAAAGCAGCGCAGCGAGTCGCCTCTGTATTGTGTTACGTGGTGGCAAGTGAGCTGACGTGCCCGACGCGCGCGCACGCGCGCGAACGAACGCACGACGAAAGAACGCGTGCGCTCGACGACGAACCCGCGCTGTGCTTCTATTCATACCCAGCACAGGGAGCTGCAGATGACTTGCTTAAGCAGCAACAACGCTGCAAAGCAGACAGGGGCAATACACATTGTTGCTAACTCTAGTTGAAAGCAAGTTGGGCGGGTACTGCATGTACCTGTTGAAAATACAAGTGCTTATACACACGTGCATACACACATACATACATCCACACACGTGCACACCCACACTGTAACGTGGTGAAAGGGTTCTCGACTTGATGTAAATTCTCTGTATAATTGGGTACATATACTGCACGTAACACACACACACACACACACACACACACACACACAATCTGCCGTTGCTATGCACAGGAGCCGTACGCACTGCCGCCCCTGGTTAGGCATGTTGGGCCAGTTCTGCCTGGTCCTGTCCAGACACTTCCGGAAGAACTGCAGAATTTCCTGGAGGCAAAGGGCAGGCGCAGTGGTGGGTGTGGTATGAATATTGTTCGTGTTGGTGTGGCACTGTGAACATTGTACGTGCTGGTGTGGCACTGTGAACATTGTACGTGCTGGTGTGGCACTGTGAACATTGTACATTGTACGTGCTGGTGTGGCACTGTGAACATTGTATGTGTTGGTGGGTGCGGTGTGAACATTGTATGTGTTGGTGGGTGCGGTGTGAACATTGTACGTGTTGGTGTGGCACTGTGAGAACATTGTTCGTGTTGGTGTGGCACTGTGGACATTGTATGTGTTGGTGGGTGCGGTATGAACGTTGTAAGTGTTGGTGTGGAACTGTGGGAACATTGTACGTGTTGGTGTGGCACTGTGGATATTGTACCCTCACTACGCACATGTGCTTGCCCACTCCCACGGTTCCCTACTCTCCCCCCACCCCATCACACACATAAATTTTCCCACGTCTACAATTCCCTAGTCTCCCCCCACCTCAACACACACACACATACACACACATACACACACATACACACATGTGATTCTGCATTCCTGCAGGCTCTTCAAACCAATCACAGCTCCCACCTCATCACACACATGAATTTCCCCACGTCTACAACTCCCTAGTCTCCCCCCACCTCAACACACACATACACACACATACACACATGTAATTCTGCATTCCCACAGGCTCCTCAAACCAATCACAGCTCCCACCTCATCACACACATGAATTTCCCCGCGTCTACAACTCCCTAGTCTCCCCCACCTCAACACACACATACACACACATACACACATGTGCTTCTGCATTCCCGCAGGCTCCTCACACCATTCACAGCTCCCACCTCATCACACACATGAATTTCCCCACGTCTGCAATTCCCTAGTCTCCCCCCACCTCAACACACACATACACACATGTGATTCTGCATTCCCGCAGGCTCCCCAAACCAATCACAGCTCCCACCTCATCACACACATGAATTTCCCCACGTCTACAATTCCCTAGTCTCCCCCCACCTCAACACACACATACTCACACACACACACACACACACACAAACACACATGTGATTCTGCATTCTCGCAGTCTCCTCACACCAACCACAGCTCCCACCTCACACCTCACCACAAACCTTGCAAGGTTGCTCTCTTCTAAACCCACACAGGCTCCCCCCACCACCAAGCCGACCCCCCTCCCCCCCCCGTGGTTGTCGTGGGAAGCTTCAACACAGGGCACTACAAACTGTCTCGCACGGCCATGGTAGGCCTAGCCGAAGCTTTCACTGAGCTCTCCCTCATGCGCATTGTGTGGCAGCTGTCAGAAGCACAGCAGGAGCGGCTGGCAGCCTGGTACAAGTAAGTTATGGAGTTTTGAGGGCTTCACGTATCTGTGCTTGCATGCAAGGAATTGGAACCTGCATTTGGCATGTCCAGGATAGCATTTCTCAGAAGCACAGCAGGAGCGGCTGGCAGCATGGTACAAGTAAGTTATGGAGTTTTGAGGGCTTCACGTATCTGTGCTTGCATGCAAGGAATTGAAACCTGCATTGGGCATGTCAAAGAGTAGCATTTCTCAGAAGCACAGCAGGAGCGGCTGGCAGCATGGCGCAAGTAAGTTATGGTGTTTTGAGGGCAGCACGTGTCTGTGCTTGCATGCAATCGATTGAAACCTGCATTGGGCATGTCCAGAATAGCGTTTCTCAGAAGCACAGCAGGAGCGGCTGGCAGCATGGCGCAAGTAAGTTATGGTGTTTTGAGGGCAGCACGTGTCTGTGCTTGTATGCAATCAATTGAAACCTGCATTGGGCATGTCAAAGAATAGCATTTCTCAGAAACACAGCAGGAGCATGCAAGCAGGAGTGTGGTGTGCTGTGTGTTTTTATGTGGTGTCATGCAGGAGGCTCCAGAAAAAAATTGTAAAGGCACGTATGATTTTGGGCTGGACCCCCCTGACCCCCCTAAACCCCCCTTCCGGTGCCCCCACCCGGACAAAAAGGGTACCAATCTGCTCCTTTTTCAAATAGGCATCCATCTGCATACTCATCAAGACCTGAATCTGAAGTGTTGCAGAGTTATGGGGCAAACACTGAGATACGGACGCCCATGCACACGTGACCTACCAGGCACCCATTACTGTTTTGCACAGTCCCACATTTCATCACAATTCCACTGACTACCTCATGCTGGCACAATTCTGTAAGTTTGGGGTGAATTGCTGCTCCATTGGCTTGACTCACCCCGCGGCCTTCACCCGAGCGCGTGTACCTCTGACTTTTGGACATGTCCACAGACCCCTCCCTAAACCCAATATGCCCAAAAAGGGTGCCAATCGACTGGGCTTGAGCTGAGATTTCCGACAATACATTTAAAATTTTGTAGAAGTGGCCGAGTAAATTTTTGGAGGGGGGGGCCAAAAAACTTGGACACCCCCCAGACCCCCCCCCCTCCTCCCCCCCCCTCCAATTCGACCCATACATATATCAATCGACAGATTTCGACGAGAGGATTCCAGATATGTAATTTTGGATGGATTTGACACGTGCCGTCCAAAAGTTATGCTTACTGGAGCCTCCTGTGTCATGCCATTTATTAAGTGTGCTTCCCTACAATCTATAATCGATTTGAATCTGCGCTCAATGCATCCGTTAGACACAAGAGCAGCTGCCAGTCTGGTACAAGTGTGCGATAGTGATCTATGAGTTCAGTGTGAAACACCTTCTTTTTATTCCTTGGTAATAATGACAGAGCCCTGTGCATCTCACGATGCAAGCGAAATAGAACCGTGTATCTTTCAAGCCAATGCAAGTATATTTTTATGTTTGTGTGCATCATAGTGTCTGTGTGCTACTGTGTGAATGAATATAAAATGGGGCCATTCCGGGCTCTTTTCTGCGCACAAATCAGCAGCTGAAATTCTATCTTCACGCCACCTGGGGACCCCTTTTCCCCTCTACAGTTTGAAATGAGTATACATTTATATTTTACAGACAAACCGCATAATGTTTGAACAGGACAGCTGTGTCACACTAATGTTTGATTGATCAACAATTTTGGGGCTTCGCTTAAGGGGAGCACATATGGGTCTCACCAAAAGTGGCCTGCAAGCCACATCATACATGGCACACGTCCCCTTAAATGCAGGAGCCTCAAACTTACTACTAGCACACCCACATTTAGGTAAGTAGCACACACACATTTAGGTGGGGTAAGACTCTAGATCTTTCCACATGGGGGACAGAAGAGGTAAATTAGCATTTAGAACTAGCATCATAGATCGGCATCATAAAAAGCTTTTGAGCATCAAGAATCCCTTCACTTCACCCTCGTCATCATCAGCACTTTATGCCGTCTCTGATTGCAAGCTCGTCATATCGCTCGCCATGTGCATGCTGTCATCGTCAGCACCATTCTCACACATCACACTTGCACGCCCTTGCGCTTGTCATCATCAGCATTTATTGCCGTCTCTGATTGCAAGCCCGTCATATCGCTCGCCATGCGTACACCGTCCCCATTATCACCATGGAGACTAACACCATCCTTTGTCACCTCTTCACCCCATGCCATCCGTTCCTTTCAGTTTCCCCTTTCTGTCAGCCCAGCCAAGCCCCACCCAAAAAGAGGGAATTTATGCCCCTTTCCTGACATGCAGATCTGAGGTCACACAGTGGTTTCTTAACACAAATGTAACACGTATGCATGGCTTATGCATACAAATTATTGAGTTTGGGGTCAAGGGTGTGAGTGGGGGGCTGGATTTGTACCATTTCTATGCCAGAAAGGTGGCATGGGTGTAGAAATGCGGGATTTGGTCCGAATTTCACTAATTATTTTTTCCCAGATAGGTTTAAAATCGAACCATACCCATTAAAGCAAAAAAAGGGGGGGTTGAAAATTTGCCCTTAAAGGACATGTGCGTGGGTCTGTTTGCTGGGCAAAAATGGTGCATTTCTGGAAACCCTGGAAACACGCTTTCTGGCCACCACCTGAGTGTCAGGAGCCCTTCAGCATGCTCCTAAGGCATGCCCTGTCAAGTATAATGGTCAAAAATGCTGGGTTTGGGCTGTGGTGGGCAGTGACAGCTAGATTTCAGAAAAACATCAGCCTCTGATCATACTGCTCTGATCAGCCCCTCCGAGCACAGACTGGTTATTTATTAAATGGCAGAACTATACTTTTATGGTTGGACAAAGTTAAAAGTTTTTATAGCTCAGCAAAACAAACGCAACCCCAAACGGATTATTATAAATTGTCAAACACATTTCAAAAAACGCGCCCGGATCTCTCAAATGTGGTGAAAGCCTTTGCATTGCGTAGATTCCCTGCCAAAAGGGGGGCCAAACTGAGTGTGCAGGGGTGTTTAGATGTATCTAATTAAGCCTTCTACATACCGGAATGTACTTTTCTGCTTTGGAGCAAGAACTCTCACAGGGATGGCTGGCCTGACTTTCTGTTTGCAAATGTAACTCTTATGATTGCTCACCATGCGTAAAATCTCCAAAGACCATCATCCTTTGTCACCTCTTCAGTCCTCCTTTCTGTTTGCAAGTTGTCATTGTTATGATTGCTCACCATGCGTAACATCTCCCAAGACCATCATCCTTTGTCACCCCTCACCCCATGCCACTTGTTTCCCCCAAAATGTTTGCAGGCCTGTCGTAATTGCTCGCCACGTGCACATCACCTCCCAGCTCCCCCTCAATGACCTACTAGGCCACCCCACAGTGAGTGTAGCTGTTTTTGCCTTCTACGTGTTTTCTCGTGGGGAAGCTATAGCTTCAGTTACATTTTTCCTGCTATGTACTTTTTAGGTTAAGCTTAAATATTCCTTAGTCTCTGATTCATAACTGTAGCATCAGTTGCATGGTGTGCTTGTGTGTATCATGAATAATGCACCTTTTAATGAAAGTCTGGCCATAACTGCTTAGAAACAAACCACGTACGTGTATGCTCGGAAATTCAAGCACAAAGCTCAGCATATTCAGTTGGCACGCTCCGCTTTGTTACTTTGATGACTTACATGTTTTTCGGAACGGGACCAGTACTTTTTACGATGGAATTCCTGGAGAAAATCGTGAGCATAGAGCATTAAATAAAGCCACATGTAAACCACATATGCGTACGCGTGTTTGCACTCACTATGCATCCCACATGTTGCCATTTTTTTTATTTCCCTGAATATGTTTGTAGTGGAAACGCTGTTCAGTGACAAAAGCGGCGCATGTCCTTTAACATGTGTGGGAACTTGTCTACACTGCCTGCGTAACGTTATGATCTACACTGCCTGCATAACGTTATGGTCTAGACTGCCTGCGTAACGTTATGATCTACACTGCCTGCGTAACGTTATGGTCTACACTGCCTGCGTAACGTTATGGTCTACACTGCCTGCATAACGTTATGGTCTAGACTGCCTGCGTAACGTTATGATCTACACTGCCTGCGTAACGTTATGGTCTACACTGCCTGCGTAACGTTATGATCCACACTGCCTGCGTAACGTTATGGTCTACACTGCCTGTGTAACGTTATGGTCTACACTGCCTGCGTAACTTTATGTGCACCTTGGCCTGCGCAACAGCTTCCTGTCCTCCATTAGCTACCTATACACACCTCCCACTTACGCAAACACACACACATGCACACACATACACCCATGCAACTTTAGGTGCGTGCCTTCATGTGCGATGGCTCCCTACCCTCCATGTACTATGCCCTGTGGCATGGGGTGCCAATGCTCAGTGTGGCCATGACCGTGGAGCAGGAGTCCAACGTGGCACGCGCAGTGCGGCTGGGTGTGGGTGAGTCCAACGTGGCACGCGCAGTGCGGCTGTGTGTGGGTGAGTCAAATGTGGCGGGTGCTGTGTGGCCATGAGCATGGAGCAGGAGTCCAACGTGGCACACGCAATGCGGCTGGGTGTGGGTGAGTCAAATGTGGCACGTGCTGTGCGGCTGGGTGTGGGTGAGTCAAATGTGGCGGGTGCTGTGTGGCCATGAGAAATGGAGCAGGAGTCCAACGTGGCACGCGCAGTGCGGCTGTGTGTGGGTGAGTCAAATGTGGCAGGTACTGTGTGGCCATGAGATATGGAGCAGGAGTCCAACGTGGCACGCACAGTGCGGTTGGGTGTGGGTGAGTCCAACGTGGCACGCGCAGTGCGGCTGGGTGTGGGTGAGTCAAATGTGGCAGGTGCTGTGTGGCCATGAGAAATGGAGCAGGAGTCCAACGTGGCACGCGCAGTGCGGCTGGGTGTGGGTGAGTCCAACATGGCACGCGCAGTGCGGCTGGGTGTGGGTGAGTCAAATGTGGCAGGTGCTGTGTGGCTATGAGAAATGGAGCAGGAGTCCAACGTGGCACACGCAGTGCGGCTGGGTGTGGGTGAGTCAAATGTGGCAGGTGCTGTGTGGCCATGAGCATGGAGCAGGAGTCCAACGTGGCACGCGCAGTGCGGCTGGGTGTGGGTGAGTCCAACGTGGCACGCGCAGTGCGGCTGGGTGTGGTTGAGTCAAACGTGGCTCGTGCTGTGTGGCTGGGTGTGGGTGATTCAGGTCTGGCATGTGCGTGTGGCTGTGTGTGGGTGAGTCAGATGTGGCACGTGCGGTGTGGCTGGTTGTGAGTAATGAAACGTGGCAGGCTTAGAAACAGGCGAGGCTTGTTCAGCCCTGTGTGATGCTGTCACAGCTAGTCAGAATTTGCACCTCTGTACAGGCTATGGGCATTTGTTCAGGCTTCAGGTCTCTACATAGGCTTTGGACCTTAGGGTTTAGGTTTAGGGATAGGGTTTAGGGTTGACATTTTTTTGCGACGTTTCCAGCCCACTTATGTCGTAGGACATGGTATTAAAGACATGTTTGCAGTATTGTGCCATGCGCAACTTCAAACAAAGCACGCATCAGTGACTGGAGCATCATTAACTGGGGCATTGAAAGAATAAGAAGTAGATGACACAGCTAGCGCCTTTCAGATAAAGCTCGTATTGGTACCTGGAGCATCAGAACTGGAGCATTGAAAAGATTAAAGATTGGATGAAACGGCTAGTACCTTTTAAACCCCTTTAGGCTAGGGAATAGGGTTTAGGGTTTAGGCCCTAAACCCTAACTCAACCCGATGCTCTGAGATTGATATCTTCCCTGAAAAAGTCGTCATTAAGTAATTTTGCTGCAAGAGCTACTCAAAATCGTGCACACTAACCTACATGGAATCACACCTGCTCAAACATACTCCCGTGCATTCCTGCAATGCAGCTCGGCCCTTGCAACGCAGCCACCTCGAGCAGGGCTTCGGATTTATGGTGGAGCACGCCCTTGGGAGGGTGTCGGGGGGAACGGCTTATCGTGTCAGAGCCGCAGAGCTGTCGAGGCGCATGCGTGCGGCGAAGTGAGTACGGTCAGGCCAAGTAATTATTGACGTTGACATTGTCGTCTGAGATCAGGAAGCTGCCCGCCGTGCGAGGGTACCTTGGGTTGTAGTGTCGGCAAAATGATGTGCATAGGGCTCTGTCATTATTACCAAGGAGAACACAACAACTCAGAGAAACCGGAGAAACAGGAGAAAACTAAAGACTAAAATAAAGAAAAGAGGTGAGGGAGGGGGGGAAGTATGCTAAAGAGAGAGTTGTGTTCTCCAAGGAATAAAAAGAATGGAGAAGGGAAGCAGAAACCGGAGAAAAG
>Ga0307947_1002477_pt1 | contig 14804 bp, 17 predicted proteins | sample OrgLakmetagen232_FD_201840 | JGI IMG/M metagenome (GOLD analysis project Ga0307947, IMG submission 201840) | Saline water microbial communities from Organic Lake, Antarctica - #232 | ecosystem: Environmental > Aquatic > Non-marine Saline and Alkaline > Saline | place: Antarctica: Organic Lake...
CCCTTAACCAGGTTATGTCAGTGGTTTTTATTGCCTATGTATAGGGTTGGCCAGAACCGTATATATATGCACCGTATATGACCGTATAGCTGGTAGGTGATTTCCCTGCCAAAAATACTTAATATTCACAGTGATGTGCCCCTACGCCGTGTTTCCATTTTCAGACCGTATATACGGTACAATTACGTTATGGTCAAAAAATGTATTATGCGGTCGAAGAAAAAATATGTTCAAATCGTACAAATACGGTCGACCATATCTTGTCTTTTAGCAGGGGAAAAGGAGGTCCTGGGTTCAATTGCCGGTCAAAGCTGCGTCTTTTGCCTTTTCACCCCAATTTCTTGTCTGCTTTTCCTCTTAGAAAATGCACTTTGATTTTACAATGGAGATATGTCAGTCGCAACATATGTAGAAAAATGATCCAAAATGACTTTTTGCTTAAAGTAGGCAACTTTCCAGCCTCTCGCACCATACCGTACCTGTACAGTATTTTACCATATATATGGTCTGACCGTGCCATAGCATACCATAACCGTACCATACCGTACCGTACACCGGCACATCACTGTATATACACCGTATATATATGGTTCTGGCCAACCCTACCTGTGATTGCTCAGGTGACCTGCAGCCCTCCACAAAAAAGCCCTACAACCTGGCCCAGATCTATCGAGGCTGTCCAGTCCACCGCATGCCGCAGGTGGGAGCTCTTTTCGGGTTGTATTGTAGAGAAAAGGCAGTGCATGTATAGCAAAGCAGTAGACGTGCTTGATCGTAAACAACATTTGGTTTCCAAAGCCACAGGAACGTTTACTGTTAAAAATAGGATTCGCATTATAGCTTTTCCGATATCAATGTGGCTTCTTGTCCTTAGAACGGTTTCATAATCTGCAGGGAACGGCTACGTGATCTGCAGGGAACGGCTTCATGATCTGCATGAATGCTCTTTCCTTTTCATTCTCACACACACTGGACGGCCTCGGGTGCCATAAAACTCCAGCCTTTCTTTCAGCGCAGTGTCAAGTCACACGCACACTCCGCACAAAGACACATACACACACGCACACGTGAACAAATACACACACACGTGTGAACACGTACACACACGCACATGTGAGCACATACACATACACGCACATGTGAACGCATACACACACGCACATGTGAAGACATACACACACACGCACATGTAAACACATACACACACGCACATGTAAACACATACACACACATGTAAACACATACATACAAACGCACATGTAAATTGGCCTTTCTCTGTAGGGCCCGCACAACAAACTTGAGCTCCCCACACACTGCAACCATGGCACCAAATATTTAATTTTTGTCACTTTTCACCATGCCTTTCAAGGAACACATTACAAGCTGGTACACACAACCGCTACCGACACCACCCACACTAATCCTACCCAACTACTTAGACCCTCAACACACAGCAGTCGTGCTATTTCCTTCCCAAACTTCCCATGGATTGACTGCCAGCTGGCTGACAACACCACCAAAGCCACCCACGCTGAACCTGCATGCCCTGATCACAGCTACACAACCCTCTAACACACTCAAACAGTAGCAGCAGCGCTTTTTCCACACTTGCAGGGAGTGCAGCGCCAACTGGCTGGCACCACTACCACCACCACCAACAACAACAACAACAACACTACGAGCACCTACACATCGCACCCTCGTCAGCCTGGCCCCTTGCAACACCAGTGGCAGGCACTCAACTTGAAGCAACAGCAGCAAGGCCACCAGCAGCAGGTACGCTCCCACTGTTTCTGCCCGACAATGTGTTGAAATGCATGAACGATCGTTCTTCGTTCTCAAAGTTGGCTTTTGGTATTTAAGGTGTTGTAAATTTAAGGTGTTGTAAGTGTCGCTGATATGTGTGATATAGGGTGTGATATAGGGCACGCAGACTTGTGCACAAAAGCACCAGAAATAGCCACTCCCCGGCCTGTCTCTGCACTTCCAGGTTCTCCGACCAGTCAGCACCACGTCTGGGGCATGCAACAAATAAAGCTCAGTGCTTACTTGCACTCTTAGTGCAACACTAGCAAGCTAGCATTTTTTAACTACGGTGCTAGCACACCGGCATTCATGCTACAATGCTAGCACACCGGCATTACAATGCTAGCACACCGGCATTCAAACTACAATGCAAGCACACCGGCATTCAGACTACAATGCTAGCACACTGGCATTCAAACTACAATGCAAGCACACCGGCACTCAAACTACAATGTGAGTACACTGGCATTCAACTACAATGCTAGCACACCGGCACTCTACTTAACACACACACGCACACACGCACACACGCGCACAGGCTGCAGAAGGGTCCTCAACAGGGCAGCAGCAGCAGCAGCAGCAAGGCCCACGCAGCCTGGGGGGCATTCCCTCAACGAACTACACCACACCCCCTGCGGTAGCCCACCAACAAGGGGCCTACTCTGCTGGCCATGCAGCACCTGGAGGCAACAGTGATGAGCGGCCAAGGCGGCTGGGCAAGCAAGTCAGCGGTGGTACAGGGGGCTTGCATCGTAGTGGCGGCGGCCATCCCAGCCAGGTGCGCCTTGGAAGGCTGAAAGTGATGTACCTTGAATGGCTGAGCCGTGGGTATATTATTGTTGTTAGGTGCGCCTTGGAAGGCTGAAAGTGATGTATCTTGAATGGCTGAGCCGTGGGTATATTATTGTTGTTATGCTGCCAGCTTATGCTGCCAGCTTATGCCAGGCTGTTATGCAGGCAAGAGGCTAACTAAGTGGCACAGGGGGGCCTGCATTGAAGACTACGATTTGTAGCAGCAGTGGCCTTCCCAGCCAGTTGCGCTTTGGTGGGCCGTGGTGACGAAAATTTTGAACGGCTGAAACGGCCTTGAACCAGGAGTCTATTATCGTTATTGCAAACCGAGCTTTGATGCCAGGGTATAGAACAGGCGAGATAAGGACAGGGTGACACAGGAAGACTGCATTGTAGGCTGCAATCTGCAGTGACAGTGGCCATTCCAGCCAGGTACTTTTTGGAAGGCTGAAGGTGACGTAATTTAATAGGTTGAAAACGAGCCGTCGATGGGCGTGGGGACCCCACATCAAGCACCTTGAACGGCTTAAGATGGAGTATCTTTCTACTTGCAAGGAGTTGACACCCCAAACAAGGTGTAGGAAACATCCTGAGCATTGATCAGAAGAAACAAGACGTTGGGCAGCAAAGTGCTCAAGGCTACCAGAGCAGGTTTTAACGCGTAATTCCTGTGAGGATTGCTCTCGCAGTTATATGTTTTGTATCTTTGTGGTCAAGCGTACCTAAATGTCGCTTGGTTTTCATATATTGTTAATTTTACACCTGAGCGCAACTTACAGACACTCACATACATGCAGATGCACACGCGCACAGACACACACACACAAATACACAACACACACACACACACACACATACACACACACACAAACACATTAAACATTGGCAGAGTAAAGGGGGGGCCAAGCCAGGCCAGATATCAAGGATGCTGGCTACCATGCAGAAGCAACAAGTGCAAGTGAGTACGGTACATGCAGGGTGCACCAAAACCGTAATAGCACACGGGACGCGGAGGTACTAGCAAACGGGCAGTGTGGACCAAACCGTACTTGCACTCCGCACGCGACCGTATGTCTTTCGCGCTCCAACTAAACATTCTGCGAGCGACGGTTTAATCCCATGGATGCACTGCGTGTAGCACCTGTTTCATGTACCTGTTCTTCAACTCACTAGGCACTTTGTTTCTGTAATGTGTGCAAAAACCTGCACCGGCTGCTCCAGCAGAACAGTGAGCAGCTCTCTCTCTCTCTCTCTCTATCTCTCTCTCTCTCTCTCTCTCTCTCTCTCTCTCACACACACACACACACACACACACACCTCTTATTTCATGGTGGTGCGTACCGCCCGTCTACCTGCAATGCGTGCAGGGCCATCTTGCCCTCATCCCCCCTTCTTTCATTCGCTGACCGCCCATCTACCTGCAATGCGTGCTGCACCAACTTGCCTCATTCACCTTTTCTTGCATTCGCTGACTGCCCATCTACCTGCGATGCGTGCTGCACCAACTTGCCTCATCCCCCCTTCTTGCATTCGCTGACCGCCCATCTACCTGCGATGCGTGCTGCACCAACTTGCCTCATTCACCTTTTCTTGCATTTGCTGACCGCCCATCAACCTGCGATGCGTGCAGCACCAACTTGCCTCATTTCTCATTTACCTTTTCTTGCATTTACTGAGCACCTGTCAACCTGCGTGCACCCGTAGAACAAGCAATTAGCTGCTCAAGTGGCAGCTCCATAACTCATCTCTCTGTTCACTGAGCGCCCTTCGGCCTGTGTTGCGTGCAGAACCAGCACCAGCTGCTCCAGCAGCACAGTGAGCAGCTCCAGCAGCGCAGTGTACGTGCCATCACTGCGCCATTCGTACAGCCCCGTCGCAACAGCAGCGTGGGAGGGGGCAGCGCTGGCGCAGAGGGGCCACGCAGTGGAATTAGAGGTGTGGGTGCAGCCTGTGGGAACACAACCGCATGTTAACTCACGTATCAACCCTGTGTGTGGGTGTGCATTCTTGTGCACACATACACACACGCACATGCACACACACACACGCAGCGCACACAAAAATTGTGCACGCACACACACACACACACACACACACACACACATACACACACACACACACGCACGCAAACGCACACAATTATGCACATATATCACACACACGCACGCAAATGCACACATGTATGCACACACATCACACACACGCACGCACACATAGGGTCAGACGTGGGAGGTGCACGCAGCAGCCAGGGCGTGTGTGATGGCGCTGCACATGCAGCAGGAGCACCTGAGGTGCATGCACCAGCAGTGAGTGACGAAGGGCGTTCGCTTGGCAGCTGCAGCCTTCCCCGTGCTGCTAACAAAGCAGACGACAAGCCACCACCTTTCCGTTCGCTGGTGGCTACTTCGTCTGCTGATGCTGATGCTGCCAGGACCGCCACGTGCAAACCCACGGTCAGTATCTCCTCTGGTTTGGGCAATGGCCTTTTCCAAGAGGGTGGGGGAGGTGGGAGGCTGAGTGCGAGGGGGGGTGGAGCGAGGATGAGTGGTCTGAGCAAGACAAAAGGGAAGCAGCAGCAGCAGCTGCCTCTGTATGTGCGATCTGTGTCGGGGGGAAAGAACATTGGTGGCGGGAAGGGTGTTGTGGGCAAGGGGGGGGCGTTGCAGAGAGGGATGGGTGCGGGCTGTGGCAGGAATGAAGGGGGAGGAGAGGAGGGGCATGTGGGTGGGAGGAATGAGGGGGGGCATGTAAGCGAGAGGGAGGGAAGCGCTGGTGTGAAGCGAGTGCTAGAAAGGGGGGCAGATGAAGAGGGGCAGGGGCGTGATGTGAGCGGGCAGCACCCCCAAAAGAGACCGTACGACAAGGCCTCTAACGGGCTTCTGCGGCAACTCCTGTTTGGAAATCGGTCAGAGACTGAGCAGGATGCCGACAGAGAAGCTGTGGAAGCGAATCAGCAGGAGCGGGAGGGGGAGCAGGAGCGGCAGCAGCAGCAGCAGCAGCAGCCATCCCCTAACATGTTCTACAGCTTCCTTCACAAAGAACGAGGTGTGGGTGGCAACAGCAGTAATGAGACAGCAGCAGCAGTAGCAGCAGCAGCAGCAGCGGCATCGCCTAAGCGGCCTCACCAGCCGCGTCGTGCCTCAACTCACGGGTGTGTGCCAGCAGCGCATACCACCACGCAAGCACCAGCACCAGCACCTTTAGAAAAACCAGAGCCGCTCGTCAGCCCAAGCGCTGCTTGTTTTCTCCCCAGACCCAGTGTGGTAGAGCCCCTGTGCCCCGACCCCACTCTCCTCCCTGCTTCTCGCGTTTTAGCAGGCACCCCTCCTTTGCATCCACACAGTACAGCAGCAGCAGCAGCAGCAGTGGAGGCGGCAGCATTACGTGAGGGTGGTGTAGCGTCAAGGACGATAGCAGCAGAGGCGGCATCTGCGGAAGTGGTGCGAGATGGAGGAGCATTTGAGGCAGCAGCAGCAAGGAGAGCTAGAGCAATGTCTTCACTGACCCAGAACATGGCCGACATGTCAGAAGATGAGGACGACCAGCCACCCACAGGATGTCCCAGCCCCAGCAGCTGGGACAGGGCCATCTCAGAAACGACTGAGGAGCAAGTCACAGAGAACGTGCCGCCCTTAGATCTGTCGGGCAAGCACGACGCAGAGCACCTGCCATTACAAGTTCCCCGCGCTAGGAGAAGGCCGCTTCAAGATGTGAGCAACATTCCTGCTCAGCATCTCCCAAAAAGCGCCTGGCATACAGGTAGGGTGGGAGAGGGGGAGGGAGAGAAAGGGAGGAAGAGAGAAGTGAGAGAGAGAGAAAGAGAGAGAGAGAGAGAGAGAGAGAGAGAGAGAGAGAAAGAGACGACACACGCACGCACGCACACGTGAGTATATTGGTCTGTTATCTATATTATAATGATTAAGGGTATCAGCGGCAGAGATTGCAAGAAACTGTGTCCTGGTCTATCAGGGAGTGCTAGTAAATCTCAATAAGACATTTGTACTGTCACACATGCGCACACACATGCAAACGCATACATTAACTTACGCACTAGGGTTGGCCAAAACCATATATATACACGGTGTATATACGGTAAATTTGGCAGGAAAATCACCAAATATACAGTCATATACGGTGTATATATATGGTTCTGGCCAACCCTATTACGCACACATATTCTCTCACATGCATACAGCACTCGTGTTTTCACACTCGTGCACAGGTGCTGCCAAAGACCCCTTGATGGCAATAAACACAAGGGCAAGCAAACCTCAGCCGGCCCTATCTGCGCTGGGGTTTAAGAAGTCTGCAGTGAGCGGCAGCAGTCTGGACAGCATGGTGAGGACATCTGTTGTGTGTGAATGTGTGTGGGGGGTGAGGGTGGTGAGTGGGTGGGTGTGATGCAGCTTTCACGAACACAACGCAACTTTTAAGTCTTGAGGAGGGCTTAAACAAAGCATTTAAAACATACTTTGCAGCTTACCATCACGACTTTAGTTCCCTAACCATTCAAAATAAGCAGTTAAAGAACATATGTTTTTGTAAATCCAAAGGCCGGCTAATTGCTGTTTGCAACCAAGCACGTTGCTTTAGCTTTTGTCAAATCCTAGTTTCTAAGCGTCTCTGCACTTTGTCGTGAGAATTGTCACTCAAATGCTCGTGTGCTGATCTCTGATCAACAGCCAGCTTCTGCTGTACGTGTATCGCACAAAGGAATGAGCGTACGCACTTTTCTGCTTATCAAGGCAGGCCAGAGCCATATCCTAACGACTTGTTGACAGGTGCGAGAATGGACAGTGGCATCACAGTGGCACGGCGCACATGCATGGTTATAGGTGACCCATTCACGTGTGCTACTTACCGTCACTGACCTGCAGGGCTGCTCTCAACTAAGCCACCAAACCTCTAGTGCAGACCCTGCCCTCTTCAACCCCCTCCTTCTTCCCCCCGACTTGCGCCCTAGCATCACCAGCGCCCCCCAGCAACACCCACACCTTCCTAGCACCAAGCCTCAGCAACGCGCACAGCAGCAGCACCCACAGCAAGCCCACACCCTTTGTTTGGCTGCCGATGGGATTGAGGACGCTATGCCACGCTGCGCTGGGGCTGCTGTGCTGGATCCGTCTGACACTGGCAACAACAGCAGCCGCTGTCATGGCAGCGGCAGTGGAGGTGGGTGGGGTTGCAAACTCACGCGCACACACACACACACACACACACACACACACACACACACACACACACTGCACACACACATGCTATCTCACTGCCCTAGGTCTTTAAGCACTCCTTGCGTTGTGGATCTGGAAGTTGAGACGATTATAAATTTCTTTGCCAAAAGAAGCATACCTGTGCGTCATAGAAACATAATTCCGGGGGCCGACCCTGCTTGTGTGCGCGCCACAATTTAAGCTTGTTTTGGGGGGTGTAAACTCGTTTTTGCTTTCAGGCATTCTAGGGCTTGGAGGGGTTGCTTCACGCAGTGACAGCAGTGAGGAGTCAGAGAATGGGTTCGGTCCTTTCACAGGCTCTGGTCTTGAAACCTCGGACGATGATGGGGGTCTTGCAGAGTCTGCTGCCCTGCAAAGGGGCTGGCAGCAGCAGCCGGAGCAACAGCAGCAGCACCGCCGACAGCACGAGCAGCACCAGCAGCACCAGCAGCTGCAGCAACAGCAGCTTCAGCAACAGCAGCTACAGCAACAGCAGCAACAACACCAGCAGCAACAGCAACACCAGCAGAGTGCTCCCCGCTCACTGCTGAAACGCCGTCGCCACAGTAAGGAAGGTGTCGGGGTGCCTGTTGCGCAGCAGCTGTTTGGCGAGTTTTCAATGCAGCCTAGCCATCTGCAGAGGTCAGCTTCAGTGACCCCACACCAGCAGCACCAGCAATATCAGGGACAGCCGCAGGAGCAGCAGCAGCAGCAGCAGCAGCAGCAGCAACAGCAGACCGAGGGAAGCCTGCTGGACCAGCAGCCAGGGGCACATGTAGAGCAGAGCGAGCTTCAAGGTGAGCATTTGAGAAAAGGGGAGAGCAGCGGGGCATACTTTCACTTCCACGGTGATGCGTTTGTGGGAAGAGAAGAAGTACAGTTGGTGTTAGCTCCTAAAGTACGAGCCATCAGGGCATAGTTGCAGATACCCTGTGTATTGCGTGGGAATCCTCCCTGTACGTGTCAGGCAGAGCGTTACGGGGTAATATATAAAAGGGCGAACTAAAGGGGGGATCAGATGGTCGACGGTGTAAAAGGGATTTAGCGTGCATTAGGGAAAAAACTAGGGTTGGCAAGAACCGTATATGCACACCGTATATGACCGTATGTATGTTGATTTCACTGCTTAAAATACTGTATATACACCGTATATACGTATATATGTATGGTTCTGGCCCACCCTAGGAATTAGCGTGCATTAGGGAAAAGACTCTCAACCCACCTTCAGGTGAGGGCGCTGTATTAGCACAACGTATTTGTGCACTTAACACTATTGTTGGTAAGGTATGCACCAGTTACACGCACACGTGTACATGCACACGCACACATGCACTCGTGCACACGTGCACACGTGCACACGTGCACACGCACGCCTGCACATGTGTACACAAGGTATGCTCCAATTACACACATCTGCACACGCACACGTGCATGCCTGCACACGTGTACACAAGGTATGCACCGATTGCACACATATGCATACGTTCACATGCACACGCACACCTGTACACCTGCACATGAGGTGCTGTTGGGATTGCAGGAGGGGCCAGAAAGGCATCGTTGAGGTTGGCCTGATCCCTGTCGAAAATTGCAATTAATGGTTTACGTACATGCAAGTACACTCCCAACGCTTTTGGATCTGCTTTGATGCCGAAAAAGCAGCAGAAACCCAGCATCGACACTAAATAAAATGCCCCCTCCCCCTCCAGACACGGATCAGCAAGCAGGCGGTGGCGGCAGCAGTGGCAACAGCGCATTCTACAGCCTCAAGCACGTGCCCAAGTATGGAGAGATCGCTGCACAGGTAAACGCAGTTTGGCTGGCTGCCTCTGCATATAGGCTTGATTTTATCTCAATCTACAGACTTTATTTCTGCTAGTGTTCAGTTCACATACCTTCACCTATCTATAAAAAGGGAACTCACGCAGGCAGTGGAAACCTCGCTCACTTAATGGAGGGAAAGGGAGGCGCTATGCTGCCAGGTGCCGTAAAATTCCACCACCATAGAACACAAATCAACGGAGGTCAGGAGGAACACATACATGTATGCTGACTAGTAATAAGCGCACATCTTCTACGACCTACGTGCGCACCATCCTTGGCTAGCTAGATCTGAAGGCTCATGACTTTATAACACAACCCTGAGCAATTCTTCTGGCGGTGTGCAGGCTTCTGCCTCCCAACCACCTGACCCCCACTGAAAAGCCTCTCCTAATTTATCCTCCATGTGGCATGTGTGTCTCTGCTTCCATTGGGTAGTGCAGAACACAGAACATCATCCTTTCCTAATTCATGCCAGTAGTGTTTACACTATCTGCTTTTATTCGTCTTGGCCAGATCTGGAGGCTTCTGAGTGCTGCCTTTTCAGGTAGCGTCGTGAACATTGTGTAATGAGCACACTTTGCTGGTGATCGACCACATGCTGGATGGCACACAACACACAATACATGTACGCACATGTGCACACATACACACACACACACACACGCACACGCACACACACACACATACACATACACATACACACAGGCGATTGACCATGTGATGGACGAAGCAGGAGGGGTGTGTGTGGCGCAAGGGCCGTGTCATGCTAAAAGAGGAGGCACTGAAGCAGAAGAATCATCTGGGCAGGGTACTGCACATGGGGGTGTGCTTCTGCCACCGGACAGGCCGGACCCATTCCAGTTTAGTGGGGGTGATGGGGAGGCAGAGGCGATAGAGGGGCAGGCACTTCCACTGATTCTACCTCCTCCTGGTAGCACAGCACACCGCGCTTCCGCCCACCCAGGAGCTGATGCGAATCGTGCGAGTGGCATGGGCTGGGACGCACGAGTTGACGCACAGAGACACACGACGCATCACCACCCCGACGCCCGCACAGATGGCCCGTCTGCCCTGCCACGCCCAGAGGGGTTTGATGATGCGTGCCCCAGCCTTGAGCTCAGCGATCAGCAGCACTGCCAGCTAGACCTGCCACGTCCACATCACCCTCGGCATCACATAAAGGACCAACAGCGACAGCTCCCTCCTAGTAGACACCGGCAGTGCCCTCTGAAGCCGTTTCTGCAGCACAATCCTCCCCAGCAGAATCTGCCACGGTTTCCTCAGCCACTTCAACGTAAGTAGCGCCTCACACATACACACACACACACACAATATCAACACACACACGCACATGCACGCATGCTTGCACACACGTGCATGTACATGCATGAACACGCACGCACACACGCGCACACACACACACACACACACTCACACACACACAAAGAGACATACATCCACACACATGTAAAGCACGCACACAAATATATGCGCAGCCGCAGCCGCCCGCGTGATGCACAACCCCTTTGCTGGCCTCGCCCACAATGCACAGTCCTTGCCCTCCCAACCCCCCCCCCCCCCTGCACCTAAAAAGCAGCAGCAGCAGCACCCTAGTCTTGAAACGCCTAAAAGTGCAGGGAAAGTACTCAGCGCAACAAAGGGAGGAGGAGTTGGAAGTAGAGGCAAAACCAGGGGCAGCGTTGCATCACAGCGAGCAGCGGCAGCGGCAGCGGCGGCGGTGGCAACTCCGTCCGTTTTTGTGACGCACACATTTGGAGGAGAGAAAAAGGGATGTGGGGAGGTAAGCGCCCTGTTCAAGCCTTTCAAGCCCCCAAGCAGAGTGGGTGCCCAGGATGGGCCCATGGATAAGTACAAGCATAAACACAAGTATCTATTTTCCTAAGTTAAATTAGCTGCGATGCTAGGTCTTTTTTTAGGGAAGTTGTGAACAGAAGTGTCATTTTAGTATGTAGATTTTTTTAAAGCTCCTAGCAGCGTAGACTGTTGTACAAATATTGGCTTTTGTGGCGTGCAAGACTTGTGAGCTTATTTTTTTTGGCGAGAATATTAGTTAGACATGTTTTACTTAAGTTGAATAGAGTTTGCGAGTATAGGGATCGTCTGCCTTGGTTGTTTATGATTGGCCTGCCTGGGAAGTTTGCTGAACAGGTGATCACATCTGCACCTCCTGACTAGAGATTATGCGTACTAGTACTGATGCGTGCACTAACTACATAATTTTCCAGATTTTATTGCGCCTACACTTGTGCTGTCCTTTTCGTTTTTTAGCTATACCAAGTTTTGCTATCAGATTATTGTTGCCAGTTTAGGTAGGAATGGCAATAATCGTTGGCCTGCCCTTTTTTACAAGATTTTACAAGCTTAAAATGCAACCCATTACGCACCAGATAGACGGCCTCTACACCAACATTTGGCACGAAAGATATGCAAGGCGCCCTCTATGGGAGGGGGTAAAAGCAAGAGGTGGGATTGATGAAACATTTTTGGCTACTGTTCATCTAACTAACCGGGGTTCAAGCAAATTATAAGGTTTACAAGGAAAAAGGCCTTCAGTCAAGAAGTATGACTGCTGTCACGCCCAATCGTTGGCAGCGACGAATCGTGTGACGGAGCAGTTGAATTGGTTGACAGTTGAGAGTTCAAGAGATGTGCTGAGTCTTATACTTTGCAGTGACCGTAATCTGATCTGCCACTGCTCGCCTGTTCATATGTCACGACGAATTATGGTACCAGCTTAAGCATGGATTGCAAGTATGAGCCATGCTCCCCCATAAAGGTGTGTTTAACGTCTCCTCCCTCTCCACGCGAGAAGGAATCGACGGCTCAAGCAACGCCCAAGAGGAGATGGCTCAGACAGGTCTGAGAAAAGAGCGAGTTTGTTACAAGAGGACCATCTAAACTGGCCAAACAACCAAATAACCATAAAACCGTTGCTCACATTATAAATCCAGGGAAAGTCACACGATTCGTCCATGCCACTGATTTAGCATGACACATAAGTTAAATAAGTTCACGAAGCAAAAGACGAAGTTTGCTGTTTTCCTGATGTTAAAAAGCAGACACATCCTGGGATCCTGCCTGTGGAAATAAGAATGCGTACTTCCTGCGGAGAGAAACCAATTGAGGGTGCGTGCAGTAGAAGAGAAGATGTTTTCACATCCTGGACATCATCATCAGCCACACAAGTCACAAGTAGGGGAAGAGGTGGAATTCCAAATGTTTCAAAGCGAAGGGTGTGAACAGCCTGCCTGATCCCCAACTCCAATGTCACGCCCAATCGTTGGCAGAGAAGAATCGTGTGACGGACCAGTTAAATTGGTTGACAGTTGAGAGTTTCTTTATGTCTTGTTCAATAAGCTGGATGGCCAGTCTTATTGATAATGGTTGCCAAAAAGCAAAAGCACAGCACAGCATGCTTATTGCCAACCTAAACAGACAAGAATATAGGAAAGTCAATTTGGAGCTATGGGGACTATATACAAAGACTATACAGACAAACCTCTGGCAGCAGACTGTAATCTGGACTACCATAAGATTACAAAACTGACACACAAACTGAATGAGCACTCCATCAGACATGCATCTGCACTCATAAAAACAAGGTATGCACTGCAATATAACACAAGCAACAACAGTCAAGGATTGGGTCTGGGTGCTACGGCACACAACCCCCCTGACCCACACTGATTTCTCTTTAATTGTTTGCGCGGTGGGGGGTTGCCTGGTGCGGGCATCTAAGTAACCCCCGCGGTGAGGTAGCTGCCCTGAAAGTCTAGTGGCCCGCAATTAATGAAACTTTGCTTTTGCATTCAAGCCAGATGACTTGACGAAATGGGTTGAATAAGCATTGGTTATAGAAGAGCCAAAATGCTGAAAGTAGCCGATGGTAGGTCTGTACAAAGAGTTGTAGCACAACCCCCCTTGCTAGGCAAAGGCCTGAGCAAAGTTGACAGCCAACAACGGTACAAGGCATATGACAAGTAAGCTTCTATAATGAAACTTTGCTTTCGCATTCAAGCCAGATTGTCTGGAGCCAGGAACCGGGGAGTGCACCTTACAAGACGGCACTCATGAAACAAGGCTCTTCCCGCCCCCCTACCCCCCTGGAATAATTTTATTTTTTACTTAGTCCATGCAAAAGACGTGAGGTACTGGCTTTGGCTGTGTGAGGCGCAATCTTTTTTAACTGGTACTTTTTTAAATATTCCAACCGAGAAGTATAGATTGCATCTCGCCATAATCGTACTGGCTGTGTCATCACTACCAGCGAATTCTTATTTTTCCTTTTCTTTTGTGAACACGAAGAAACGAGCCACACCGCGGATGACATCTCGAGGAAGGTCAAGGAGCATGCGCTTACAGTTTAAATTCTACAATGGTTAGAAATAGATATGCATTTTGTTCCGATGGAGAATAAAATTCCAATCCCATTGCAACTGAGGCACACGAGGAGTTACACATAAAATAAATTTAAATACATACCTATTTCAACTTTAAAACACCAACGCGAGGACTTCCTGCACTGTAGTGCAGCATTTTCTGAATGAGCATCCGGAATTTCAGCGATGTACACGAAGCAGGTGAGTTTTAGAAGGCGCGTTCGATTTGGAGGCCGCTTACTCCATTGCTCACAAATGAACTTGCATGCCCGATGCAAGCACCTTCTTCTTAAATAAACCTTTTCACACTCCTTCACACACTCAGAGCTACCGCTACCTGAAGCAACCTGCACAAATCCTCTGCCTCGGGAGCATGCATCGCATGCCACGCCACAAGCCACGCTCAGGCATCGCCTCGCTTCCGCGCATGGCCAACCCACACCACAACACAAGGCCCCACCACCTAAGGAAATCCCACAAGCAAGTGTATTGACGACCAAGTCGCATATGCATGTGCAATCAGAGGGATACATACACACACACACATACACACACACGCACACACATACACACACACACGCACACACACATACATGCGTGCATAGAAACATGCATGCACCCATGCACGCACATGCGCAAACACACACACGCACGCACGCACGCACAAACACACGCACGCGCGCACACACACACACACACACACACACACACACACACACACACACACACACACACACACACACACACACACGCACACACGCACGCACACACG
>Ga0307947_1002478_pt1 | contig 14803 bp, 17 predicted proteins | sample OrgLakmetagen232_FD_201840 | JGI IMG/M metagenome (GOLD analysis project Ga0307947, IMG submission 201840) | Saline water microbial communities from Organic Lake, Antarctica - #232 | ecosystem: Environmental > Aquatic > Non-marine Saline and Alkaline > Saline | place: Antarctica: Organic Lake...
GTGTGTGTGTGTGTGTGTGTGTGTGTGTGTGTGTGTGTGTGTGTGTGTGTGTGTGTGTGTGTGTGTGTGTGTGTGTGTGTGTTTGTGTGTGTGTGTGAACGTGTGTGTGTGTGTGTGCGTGTCTGTGTGTTTGTGTGTGTGTGTGTGTGTGCATTGTGTGCGTGTGCTTCAGCCACCTTGTTCACACTGTCCGAGGCATGCTGCTCGATGTTCCGCATCCAGTTGCGAATGTTGTTGAATGAAGCCTCATCCGTGACGTCGTACAGCAGCAGGATTCCCATGGCTCCCCGGTAGTAGGCTGGGGGGGAGCGGAGAGCAGGATGAGAGCGGACATAAATTCAGGAGGGTTTCAGTCGACAGGTGTTCCTTCCGTGCTAAGGGCGGGTTAATTCACACATCTCCTATATCAACGTTGATAAACACGTACCACTGGTGATGGTCCTGAAGCGTTCCTGCCCCGCGGTGTCCCATATTTGCAACTTCACCAGCTTGTTGTCTACCATTATCTTCTTGATTTTAAAGTCAATCCTACAGGAAGGCATGCACACAAGCAGGGGTGAGGGGAGTACACACACTCCCACATCTGGGTCATGTGCTGCGTTGCTGCCACGCCGCTGGCACACTGCAGAGCCCAGCCACTCACCCAATGGTGGTGATAAAGCTGGAGGTGAAGGAGTCCTCAGAGAATCGCAAGAGCAGGCAACTCTTTCCCACACCTGCGCACACACTCAGTACAGATACACACTGAGCTTTTGTGCTGGTTGTGAGGGACGGCCTGACACTGACACTGAGCACTGCTAGCAGAGCAAGTAGGGTCACAGGCAGGCTTGGGCACAACCACTTACCGCTATCTCCAATCAGCAGCAGCTTCACCAGGACGTCTGAGTAGGGAAAGTAAGATGAATGTGGATGGCATATGCAAGCTGCAGGACTCTGCTACCATAAGGACATTGCTTATGCATAACAACATGTCCTCCATTTTCACAATGGTGGGGGGATGCTCACCGTGATCAGTTTTGGGAGGCATCGTGTGTTTTTCCACACAAGCCCTAAGCTCTCACAAAAGCCAAGTCAAGTGCAACTCTTAAGGGACCCTGTTCTTTCACTGAAGAGGACTGCAAGTGAGCAAGATGACTCCCATGATGAGGATTGCTTCTTTTTTTTATTGGGTGTTTAAGCAAATGAAATAAAACTGAAATTAAACGGCGAGGTTTACTGTTCATTAAAAAAATTACCCTACACACACTCGCACACTCGCACACAAACATAAACACACACACACGAACTCATGCACGCACGCACACACGCGTGCATGTGCATGCACTGCACACACACACACACACACACACACACACTCACACACACACACACACACACACACACACACACACACACACACACACACACACACACACACACACACACATACACACACACACACACACACACACAAAATCACCCACGTACGCACGCGTGCACGCACGCACACACACGCACACACACACACACACAAAAACACACACAGATACACAGCTGTACACAGATACACACACACGTACACAGGTGGTACAAAAACACACACACACACACAGAAACAAAGCTGTACACGAACACACACGCACACAACATGCACACGCACACACGCACACAGGCACGCGCACACACGCACACACACATGCACACACGCGCACACACACACACACACACACACACATACACACACACGCATGCACACACACGCACACACATACACACACACACGCACACATACACTGTAATACACACACGAGCCGCACAATTTTAGATGAAGGGCATCTCCAGCCTTTGCAGAGCAAATCCTTGCTTCTCAGGTGCGCACCATATTTTGAAGAGGACATCCTTACCACAATGCGGAAAGCATCTGAAAAGAGTTGCGTTTGCACAAACGAAAAGCTGGGCCCGGTGATTGCGGCCAGGCGCCTGTCACAGCTGTTGAAACATTGAAAGAGACATTTCTAACTGAGTGTCTGCACAAAGTGTGTTTTCCAGCTTATCAATGATACCGTCTAAATGGCGTGCTGGGCATAATCGTTCAAGGAAAGAGTACTGATCCCAAACAGTTTCCCAAGGGACTGAAACACTGTGTTGCTAAGCGTAGTGAAACAGATTTTAGAAATTGTAAAGTGCACAGCCAACATATACCTCTTTTTCAGTATCTGCAAGCACGGAGCCTTTGAGGCACGCCCCGAAGAAACAGATGTCTGCAATCGTACCTACCATGCCGCTTACCTAACTACCACGCCGCCCACCTAACTATCGTGCCGCTCACCTAAACATCTTACGTCTCTGTAAAGACCAAGTGCACTAACACCCTACACAGCGCTCTGTGCTATACTACAAGTTTCACACTACGCTGCACAAGTTCAATACGCTAAACAGCGCTCAGTGCTATACTACAAGTTTCACACCCTACACTGCACAAGCTCATGAAGCACAGAACAGGATTAAAAACATGCGATTTTGGTTCAAGCGCTCAACAAGTCTGACCTGCCCTCTTCGCCCACAACTCGACAATGCCCTACACGTTCTTTTTGGGTGCCATCACACACAAACATGGAATATGATCGTTGAAAGGCATAACTAAGGCATAGCTTAGCAAGCAGCAAGATCATGAAAGCCATCAGCAAAACAGGCTCCCAAGGGTCCTGCTCTGTCTCCATGGATATAGGCAGCAACGAACGGCCGGCCATGCATAATCTATAAATTCCAGAGGGGGCGACTGAACACATGCCTTAAAATGCTCCCTTTTTACACTTGGATTGCAGCCATTCATCCCCCCTTCATCCAATTGGGACCATTCTTGCTCCAAATGAAAGCTGGCAGTGTTAGCTACGTGCAAATGTGCTTATATTCACGTTAGCCAATATGCGTGCAATTCGACAGGAATCAAAGCTCAAATTGGCCACCAAAAGGGCCTTAGTATGGGGGCTTATAGAGTTTACAGGGTTTACGGATAAAGCCATCAGTCAAAACGTGCGACTGCTAGGCTGCGTATGTAATATGTGTAAGATTGTGATAACTGTAGCACCAGACTTGTATGGTTGCTTACCATGGACCATGGGACAAAAGCACAAGTTGACCTAAAACTCCGTTTCTTTTGTGATGATATTTATTTTATTGGAGGACACCATAGCACCACAAAAGATGTGACTTGGTATGGTGGGTGATCCGTTGTGAAGATTTTGTGGTAAAAAGTAGGGCTCACGCCAATGCAAATTAGACACGGGCACCCCAATTTGCTACAATGAAACTCAATTGCTGCGATCTGAAAACAAGTTTGACTGCAGCAAGTTGGGGCGGCGCCCATTCTCCAGGAACATTTAAAAAATATGCCCATTTGGAGGTCAGTCGCCCCCCTCTCATAGATTCCTTAAACAGCTGAAACTAGGATTATACCGAAGTGGCTCTTTCCACTTTGCTTCTCAGACACAAACAGGTTTACCTCCAGCCGCCCAGATACTGTACTGGTTGCTCCCACCTTCGCAAAAACAAAAAAGCAACAGACTAGTAATAGAGGGGGATGGGTTCTTAGGAGTGGCAGGGGGAAGCTGAGGGAGACTGGGAGCACCTGAGCAGCACCGCCAGCCGCCACCAACAGATCCACCTTCTCTAGACAGCACCGACCCAAAGATATCAGCATTTTCCAACGTGACATTCACCTCATCAAGATCAAGTACTGTGAGGACACTTGACCGCAGAAGCAGCTAAGCGCCGCGCAAGAACAACACAAAGGTCTCTGCTCCATCCTCCAAGGAGCCTCCGTTACCCTTCACACCATCCTTTTGGAAGTGGGGTAAAGCCATCTACAAAATTACACACTGGAGCCTTTTAAAGATCTGGGACTTGACTCTCAGTTAAAAACTTGCTTCCAAGCTTCATGTCCATTCTGTCAATTACGCTGTCTAACTTGTCCATACCAGACGTATCCTTTCCAGCACTTTCACCAACTGTCATCAGGAGCCGTTTTTAGGTCAAGCCTGCAACCCTCCTGATCCCCATCGATCTTATTCATGTACGCTTTGGTGGAGGTGTGCTATAGGTACTAAGTACCAAAGTGGCTTTTTTCCCTTAATTAATGTGGGGAGTGATTTACACTGCCTCTGTATTTTCCCCCCAGGAATGCCAAATCTGTGTTGTACGCGTTTTACTTCCTGCAACATGTCAAACGCCCCTACAACATGCAGTCCCAAGAACAAGCCACAGCTAAGCAAGCAAGACATCTCTGCACACATCTTGGAACAGCCCACGCAGCTAGCACAAGAAGGCCCACGCAGCTAGCCCACGCAGCTAGCTCACGCAGCTAGCCCACGCAGCTAGCATAAGAAGGCCTACTAGTCATGCTGCCCGGTTGCCACCATCCTGACTTGTAAAAAGTCATAACAATCAAGGCACGATGTTGCAGGCTTAACGGCTTTGAACGCAATTCAACATGGCGCACTTTGAGCTGGCCTGCTGGCACAAGCAAACGCGTACGAATACTAGATCTGCCCACAAAGCAAGAAATGCTTCCTGTTACCGACACCAGGTGACCCTGTCAAACCATATCTCCTCCTGGCTATGAAATCGAGAAACAAGAGCGAATATCACCTAATTGGGTGTATGTGTATGTGTGTGTTTGTGTTGTGTGTGTGTATGTGTGTGTTATCAGCACCTGAGCATGCCTGACCAACCTGAGCAAACATTCATGTGACCCCTCCCGCTCAGGTCTTAGATGCTTTTTAAGGGTTGCGGCGTTGTGATTCATTGGTGCAAGCAGTGCGGCAGGGTACTTCCATTTCTATTAAAGAGTTCACTGATGATCTCAGGCACAGATTGCGGACAGTGTGGAGAGATGTTGAGGGACTCAACCCACAGGACACAAACAGCAAGTTAGCAGTTGCCAGTTGATACCAGTCTATCTTTGCAGTGCCTTTTGATCTCAATGTGCGTGCGTGCCCTCTTTGTTTGCAGAGACATGTGCATTCGGATCTGCCTCAACATGTCTTGCAAAATGTTCAATGTTTTAGGCTGAGGGTGCACACCTTCAAGGTGACAACATCTTGAGATCATGAAAACTCTCCTTTGTGTGCCCGTTGTGCCTGTGAGCAGATTTAAGATGCAGTGCATGCCTTTTTGACGTATAGAGGCGCACACGTTTGTGCTTTGAGGAGAAAGTTTGCTTACCTGTTCAATTATTGCACTGTCAAAAAGCCTCGCGTTATCAACGCGTTTCTGAGCTTCATTGGATGACTTTTCATTAGAGCAACTTTTGCGACAACAAGTCAGTGCCCAGGTGGTTTACGATTTCTCCTTGCAACACAGCAACAGACTTTTTCTTTTGTGTCTGAGCTTATAGATTTATTGTAGACTGGCGAGGACCAGTCACATGCCAATCAGCCAAACAGTCTGGCTGAAGATTTTCCCATGTAAATCTAAATCACCTGATCAAAAGGCTCCATCCCAACAAAAAAAGGCACAAAAAACAGTTTTTGCTGATAACACGCTTACTTGCAAAAAATTAAGACTCCGCATTATTTGAGAGATATCATTCAGACCATTTACACAGGATGCCGATACCTTCTCATTGATGGTGACAAAATCTCTCAACAAAGGCTTGAAGCAGGGCTGCCCTCTGAGCCTCTTTCTGTACTCCCTTTATAACAATGACATGGACAGATTCTTGACTGTACAGACTGGGTGCTGCCACCGCCCTGGATTCAGTTCAGATCCCTCACTGTGATTATGCTGATGACATTGCTCTCACTTCAAACACGGCTGAAAGTCTGCAACTCCAACTGAACAAGTTTAATGACTATACACGTTTCAAAGGGCTTAAGCTGAACACTGACAAAACAAATCATGGTCTTCTTCAGCAGGAATACTTCTGCGACTCCCAGCTTCACGTACGACGGCACACCTCTGGAACTTGTCACTCAACTCAAATACCTTGGAATTACTCTTTCTTGTGATGGAAGCATGCACGCAGCTGCTGAGAAGATGGCAGACAACTTCAAATCTGCCATAGCCAGAGATTATAGGACTGGTGACAGCAAGAGTATCACTCACAGAAAACATACCATGCTGTGGCGTTTCCAGGTCCTTGCTTTGACTGCTGGTCTGTTTGGTTATCACGGGCCACTTCTCTGACATATGATTCCTAAACAATTACTGCTACACACTTCCTTCATCATGGCTTCCTGACAATATTCCTGGGTGTCAAGGAAGGTACTGATATTCACTGCGTGCTCCACAAAACAGGTCAGATGCCCATTCTTTCCTATTGGTTCAGATGCATCACACGATTCTGAGACAGTCTACTTTCTTCAATGCATCACACGATTCTGAATGCATCACACGATTCAACGCATCACACGATTCTGAGACAGTCTACTTTCTTCAATGCAAACAATCCTCTTCTTGAGAAAGTTGTGCAGTGTCAGACCAAAATACCGTCACTGCGTATAAGACTCAGCACATCTACCCAAAAGGTAAAGTTTATTAATAAGACTGGCACATCCAGTTTATTGAACAAGACATACAGAAACTCTCCACTGTCAACCAGCTAACTGCTCTGTCACCCCATTCGTCGCTGCCACTAATTGGGCGTGACAGTAGGCTGACCTTCTTCTTGCAAACAGAAGTAATAAATGGACATATCAGATTCTGCACGCGCTGCAAGGTTTTCCTGCATCCCAGCAATTTTTTGCCATATGATCTCGCGAGTCTATCAATCTGAAACAGTTCGAGCTTACTCTGCACGAACATATCATCGGGAGCTGGAGAGAGCTTGACAATTTAACACCAAATGAGACTCAACATTCCAGCAGAGTTATGGACTTATCACACACAATTTGGTGTACCTCTTGGAATTGTTCCTGGCTGGTGAGATGACAGAATAAGAAATCACAAGCCTGTGTTGCCTCTCTACCTTCGCTTGGATATTTCCAACAATCTCAGCCGTGCACTTTCTTGCCTCCGCCTTTCTGGCCATAAAATTCTGGTCCAAAGAAGGCGTCATAACAGAAATAGAAGGCCTTATGAGCTCAGGATCTTTGACATATGTGACTGGCACACTTTTCAGGATGGGGAACACATTTTGCTGGACTTGCCGCGTGAACGTCTTGTCAGCCTTTGCACACAGCACCACCAGCTGGTCTTCCCACCTCAGTATGAGGATAGCCCAACTCATTTGAGGACCTTTTTGAACCAGCCAGATGTATGGTGTGGCCTCTTTTGTGGCTGAGTGCCTAGCCCTTTTCCCTTGATTTTTCTAGCGCCTTTTTGGTTTGGTTGCAGGCATTTTCCAAACTTCCGCTCAGATGCCCCCCAGAGGCATATACAGCGATGTAATCTTACCTTATAACTTACTAGGATGCCGCAAATACCTTCACACCAACCTATTAGGAGCAACACCAGGCACTTCAACAGCCACACAATGAACCTAAAGCTCCTTACGGCGGAGGTGCCTGGAGCTGCACAGGTGGATGAAATCTCAAGCAAAAAGAATCCAGACTAACCTTTGTGTGAAAAAAGAAAACTCCTAGTAGTGATAACACAGCAGGCAAATTGAAGGGGGGTTTAAAGAAATGGCTTGTGCACCATTTATGAAATCCACAAAACTACCCCGAGGTGATTTGCAGCACAAGTCACACAAACGAGACGGGACATTAAGGACAACCCCCAAAAATATTTGAGCAATACTCCTGGCGGAGTGCAGGCTTCTGCCTCCCAACCACCTGGACCCCACTGAAAAGCTTCTCTTTTCTATATGCTCCAGGTGGGATGTGTAACTCTGCATTCATTGGGCGTTGCAGGACACATTACAACATCTGTCCACCTTACTTCCTGTCACAATCAAGCACGGGTGAATGAATCCGTGCTCAAGAAGCACCTCTCTAAAACTGTCTCTGATAACTGACAATATATATATGCCTTCTATAGCATGTAATTGCTAGAAAAGAAAAGAAAAACTACTCGGGCATGAAAAACCACTCCCCACAGAAATAAATACTTCCTTTTAAAGGAAAGGGAGCCACTTTGGGGTACCGGGTACCGTACAACTCCTCCACCACAAATGACGTGCTAGAAAATGTGCGCACAAGAACGCCTGTATTATGCTGTAATTTCAGTGTTCTGTAATCTGCTTCAGTTCATACATTGCCAGTGCGGCCAAACCCCACTGCCTTCCCCCCTGTAACAACAAAAACGTCTGTTGCCAAGCATCAGCATTCTCCTTTGCTTTGCTTGCTACACACCTCTCAACAGGGCCGACCCCTTTCTTTTTGCCGCTCCCCCCGGCAATCTCAAACACTAAATTTGAGCGCTACTTTGCTACATGCTTCTCTGTGTCACCAACGGCGGTTTCCTTTTCTGCTGCCACCGCTGCCAAACTCATGCACACTGTAATCCCCCTCTCTGCTTCCAGACCTGTCCCTACAGGGGAGGGCAGTGGTAGCGTCAATAGTAATGTCAGCAGCGTTTGTGGCGGACTGAATGGTGGGAAGCGCAGAAACAGCTGGACCATTGAGTCCACCAAATATTCAAGCAGAGGACCTACCTGCCAGACCTTTCTCCTTCAAGCTCTGAATTTATTCCTTTCTTAACTTGTCATCACTGTATCACTGATTTTGAGATCAATGCATTCCTGAATCAAGACTCATACAGACTCCTCAAGTTTGTGTCAGATTTAGTTTCAATTTTCGACACTGGTTGATTTTGTTTCACCGGCCAATTGCCATCGGCCAGAGACTCGGGCTGTAGGCCATCCTTGTAACCCTTGTAACCCCTTGGACCTACCTGCCAGACCTTTCTGCCTTCCATTCGTGGCCTTTGGCAGCACCTGTGGCGAGGCAGGAAGTAAGGAGGTAACTTTTTGTCGATTAGCAGTTGTGCTGGGCCTCACATGTTATGGAGAGGACTTGAAACGGGAAGCACACACACACACATACACACACGTGTTGTGGTGAGGACTTGAAACAGGAAACACTAACACACATACGTGTTGTGGTGAGGACATGAAACGGTTGTATCCAAGATACAACACAAAGGGTAGATTAAGGTAAGCTAGAGCTCTCAACCCTTAACCGCAGGATCTTTTTCTGAGCTTCCGCTGAGATGCCCTTGACGCATACATAGCAATGTAACCTCAACCACTTAACCGCAGGAGCTGCACAAATATTTCAGCACCAGCCTTCAAGGAGAAAAAGGAACCTCCATCAACCTCCGCACCCATCATCCTCTCGGCGGGTATCGGCGGCAATATTTGTAACACCACGCTCTGGAGTCCTCAAAGACGTTGGATCTTAAATCGAAGAGAATTAAGAAGCTTGGCCTTCCCTCGACCAGTTACATGATCTGATCTCGCCAGAAGCCATAAAATTTAACCTAACTTGTCACCCATCTTCATTGGTTGTTCTATGATCTATTCTGTTCTGCAATTGAGGACACTTAAATTGCCCACAACAACCATGGCTTTTTCTTAGTGTGTAGAACTGCGTGTGCCTGCTGCTGTAATACCCCTCCATCCTTATCCTAAGCTTTTACCCTTTACAATTGATGTGTGGTTTTGCTGCCCGTGTAGTATCTCATACTTCTTACGCCACGGTTTATATCACAAGGCGTGCTTTCTGAAGGTATGAACTGCTCACATGTGAAGGTCTGAACTGCTCACTGTGTGTGAAAGTCTGAACTGCTCACATGTGAGGGTCTGAATTGCTCACACCTCCTCAAAAAAAAGGGCAGTTCAGTTATATTGCCATGCTCATCATGAGCATGTGTATATAAAAGAGTAAAGAGCAGCATCGTTGAATCCGTTCCTACTCACCGTCAGTGGGCTTTGGCACGTTATGCCTGTTCAGATCAGGAATGGCTGCACAGATCTTAGCTGCTTCCTTTGCCTGAGGTCACAGAGGTGTGTAGTGGTCACGTAAGGGTACTTTGTCCAACTATTGTCTAAATATTCGTTTTGAGCTAAGTGCACACCTAACATCTCACTTTGCTTGTTCTGTCTACATTGGTGGGGATCTCCTCATTGCACCTCAATATCCCTCCTGTTTGCGTATGACACACTTTCACACGCACACACACACACACGCACACACACGCACACACACACGCACAAACACTCGTGCACCATCCCAAATCCCACCCTCACCTCCACACACCAGCCCACCCACACTAAGTTCAGGAGACAAATGAGCTTGTGGTGTTCGTTCAGACTTCAGTGCCTCAAAACAAGAAATGTGTGTGTGTGTGTGTTTTCCACAGCCTCACGTCTGGTAAACAGGCATTTAGGGTTTGGGTTTGTTCAAGTGTTTCAGAAAGGTAATGGAAAGTAGGGGGTCATAAGGAGTAAGATTGGCTTCTATTTCTGCACCTTTGTTTGCACACACAGACTGACTTATAACCAGAGGGACTTGTGCAATAAAGCCTTTTTTTTATTAACGCTGATCGCCCTTGTCTTATATTTTTTAATTCCTGTCTTACTGGCATAGCAACTGCAAGCATTCCCTGTGCGCCCTTCTACCCACTCACCTGCTCATTGCCGCCGGGATCCTGACCAGAGCAAATGCCATACACCACCTGCACAGACCAAATGCACAATCATGGGCTTGCATTCAAAAAATTAAACAGGCAACGACACGCTTGGTGCCAGAAGCTCGACTTCTGTGCAGTCTCATCAGGAAGTCATCAGACAGCAGTGTTATTTCCTCTGTCTGAACCGTGGTGACTATTTTCAGTCAAACCCAGATCAGCCAAGAAACAGAGAATTACAGTTAAATGATCTAGGGTGGGTCGTATAAGCAACGGGGTCGCATAGCGTGCATAATCAGCTCGCACGCAACAGCGATGGCCGGGATTAACTGCAATTTGAATGGGCACGATCTGCACAACATTTAAAGCATACCTTCAGAAACTCGTCTGCGGGTGCCCCTTGGTTTTGTATTATGTGGATGAGGCCTTTTGCCTGTGTGCAACGTGTGTTGCATAATGGATAGGAACAAAGTCACATTGCATAGCAATCCATCTGGTCTTCTCATAATGGTGATTTATTGCTAGAACCGGATTACCTACTTGTGCATATAGCTATCCTGGCCAGCAATGAATTTCCTCGCAGAAAAGTTTTAGGGCGACCTCACCTTCTCATCACCAGGCAGCCACAGACACTGACATAGGACCTGAATTTCAGGAGTACCTCCAATCTGTGTAGTAGAATGGGGTGTCAGGCACAACAGGGTCAGCATACACAATTGCAAATATGCTGAAAGCTCTCTTTGTACTTTGCACGTTCATGAAATTAAGGGGAATGTGTGGCGCAAAAGATCGCCACACCGGCGTTTTCCAACCCCCCTTAAATTTCAGCGTGCGGCCTACTTCTTTAAATCTTCAGCACAGATGAATGCAATTGTAGAATTGAGCCCACATACCTGCCAGCAGGCTAACGGGCACTTCATCAGGACAGGGCACGCGTGATCAACACAGTACCAAAGTTCATCTCCTTGGGCTGCGACCTTGAATTTTAATACTATTTAGCACAAATCTGATACAAATCGGATTGTAGAATTGAGCCCACATACCTGCCAGCAGGCTAACGGGCACTTCATCAGGACAGGGCATGCGTGAGCAACACAGTACCCGAGCCCGTCTCCTGGGGCTGCGGCTTGAACACGACCAAAGGAGACCGAGATCTTCATTGCTTGCATAGCTTTGCCCAGCCTGCACAAGGTGTGTTTGAGATCTTCATTGCTTACATAGCTTTGCCCAGCCTGCACAAGGCGTGCTTGAGATCTCCATTGCTTGCATAGCTTTGCCCAGCCTGCACAAGGCGTGTTTGAGATCTTCATTGCTTGCATAGTTTTGCCCAGCCTGCACAAGGCGTGTTTGAGAACTTCATTGCTTGCATAGCTTTGCCCAGCCTGCACAAGGCGTGTTTCCATGTGCAAACGTTGCAAGCTATGGCCTCCTGGTGTCTTTTATGGTTGTGAAAGCAATGATCATGACAGCTCACGCACACACACACACAAACACACACCCATGACCCATGAGGGCAGCAGCATCATAAGGAGATGGGGACAGCAGCATCATAAGCAAATGAAAACAGCACACACACAAAACATGGCCAATGAGAACAGCGGTAAGCGAATGATTGATGAGGGTCAAGCATATAAGAAGAATAAAGTATGACAGTACCTGTGCCGGAAAGCTCGACTCTGAAATTCCAGGTCTTCATGCAGAAAATCGTGCACAAACATGTCAAGACACTGAGGCACATCATAAACCTCACCGCTTCAGCAGCTCGTCGTCAGGGCGCACTTTCAAGGCATCATAGTTTTTGGATATGATCATGTGGGGTTCTCGGAATTTTTTGCGCAGCGGGACGCCAGCCATTTGCTCCACTGCATCAATGATCTGTTGCAGACGGTGTGTGGTTGGAACGTCGAAATTAAGCTGGATGATGATCTTGTCTCTATCCTGGGGAGATGAATTTCCAGATGTGTAGAACAGCTTTCCTGCAAGGGTACAACAAAAGCCGAACAGCTTGCTTTTGAGTTTGTCATGAATCAGGTTAGTTGGATGTGCATTGCGTTCCCATGTCAATTATTTCTTGCAGCTTTTCACGCACGACAATTGTGGCTGTTTACTATACCTCTCGTTGTCCATAAAACCAAAAACCGATACAGCACTGAAGAATGCCAATTTGATCTGTCTCCCCTGATCAGGACAGTAGGAGACAAACACCAATGTGTGCACACACCTGTTGTGCACGTGATGGGTACGCCCATAAGGGCTGTGTCAAGTTGACGCCTGAGCTTCTCTTGCACTATGGGAAGCTCGGCATCCGGGGTAAGACTGGCCAGCGTGACGTGCAAAAAAGCTGTATACACATTCGGCTTGTGCACATTGGGCGTGAGCTTGCCAGTGATGTTGCAAGTGCCATCTTGCAGATGTGCCTGGTCTTCAGCAGGCAGGTGCTCGCAGGCTTTGTCAAAAATTTTGCCTGCAAGCAACCGGTTCATTGCAAGCAAGGACGACTATGCTGTAGTTTTTGGTGGCAAAGTGGTGCAAATAAAAGCAGACAGAGTTGCTGCGTAAAAACACAGGCAAATTTGCGGGGCACTCCACAACACTGCCCCCAAAGTAGATTATAGGCAAAATCGCTCTCATACACGCAAATTTTGACGGATCACCTAGAGAAGTAGTTTGTGTTTCTAGGTCTTGCTTCCCCTCCCCTGGATCCAAAGCAAAAGGGATGCCGTCAAGAAAAAAGGTGGGCGTCGTCAGAGCCAGGTCAATACCCTTGCTCTTGCCTTTGGAACTATACATCTGAAAAGATACAAAATGAAAGGAACGGATGGGCATCAGGATTGCTGCAGCTGTGCATACATCCGCAAGCCATTGTGTGTCCCCGCCAGTACATACGTATGCAATCCCTGTCTGAGCCCCTTACTGCAATGCATTAGTCAACCATTTTTTTGCTGCCACATGTGGAGGGCGCTTACACAGGAACAGTCCTGCCTGATGAGAGCAAGCCATCACACTCCCGCCCATTGCTCGCCTCACCTGCTGGACGTGCTTGTCGATTACTGGGGCGATTGCTGCTGCTTTTGAATGGCGTCAGGGATGATACGGCACTGCTGCCGGAAAAAAGGCCGTGAAAAACCAATTTCACGGATAGTTGCAACACGGTCGGAAAGATCTGTGTATGAAGTAAATAATATATACAATATTGCTTGGTGGTATTGACGTACCATGAACGACCCCAGGAAAAAAAACGACCCAGGAAAATTTCCGACAGGATGCCAGTGGGCCTATGCCTTTTTTGGGCTACATTTTGTGGCCCGACATTGCATTTTGTGGCCACAACTTCGGACAAAGAATGGGAAGTGCCTGCTAATTTGCTTATTATCTGACTTCAATTCGCTCTTTAAACACAATTCTACAGTCTTAGCCAGGCAAGTGATGATTCAGAGTTCTTCAAGCGGCAGGGCCCGCAGCAAAACAGTGATGAACCAGACCATGTTTGATGTTCCAGACCCTCTCGTTGTACATGTGCTGCTTGCTCCTCACACATGAATCTATATATAATGTTATTTGCCTCCCTCATTCTTGGTATCCTCAGTGTGACAAATCCATGTTTTTTATGTACCCAAACTTTACAGATGATTGCTCCTCTTTCTATTATTGCGGTCGGTTGGCAATGCTTAATTGTTAACTGATTTTGTTCAGTGCTGCAATGTCAAAAACAGCGTTGTGCCTTTTTTCCCTTTCCAGGGTTTTTTTGTAGGTGCTACACGTTTAGTGCTACAACAACAAGTATCACAGTTTTTTTTACATGCCTTACATATGCAGCCAGCCTAGCAGTCGTACGTTTTGATTGATGGCTTACCTGTAATCCTTGTAAAAATTGGTTATTGGTAACATTTGGTAAACGTTCCGCAATACAAGAATAAGCCTCTTGCCCTGTCTGTCACGTTTTTTGTTCCCTCTGTCAATGTCCAACCATTTAGCTTCAATTGCAACCAGGTTGAGGAGCCGATAATTGCGTTGTATGTACGAGCTGTTCAAACTGGGCATGCTATTACCATGCAAGAGTTTACTGCAGATTTGAAGCATAGGATGAGAGGTGTTCGGAGGAACGCTGAGTTGGTGGACCCCAACACGCACAACAACAAACTGGCCACCTATCATTCTTGGTTTGCCATCCCTTTTTCTAGAAATGAGCGGATGCCGATTAATGTACCACGGTATCTCCATCTTGATCTGTCCAAACATGTTATGCGCAATA
>Ga0307947_1002482_pt1 | contig 14795 bp, 15 predicted proteins | sample OrgLakmetagen232_FD_201840 | JGI IMG/M metagenome (GOLD analysis project Ga0307947, IMG submission 201840) | Saline water microbial communities from Organic Lake, Antarctica - #232 | ecosystem: Environmental > Aquatic > Non-marine Saline and Alkaline > Saline | place: Antarctica: Organic Lake...
TGGAGCGGAACTGCGTAGTTGCACTAGGGGCTACAATGGTGCACTGCGCACCATAAATAGGGTTGGCCAGAACCATACATATACGGTGTATATAGTCTTTTTGGCAGGTAAATCATCAAATACACCTTCTGATACAGTGTACATATACAGTTCTGGCCAACTATGACTATAAAATATAGTGAATTGTGTGAGGACAGCAGGTTTGCAGCCTGCAACGAACATGGAGGGCATTGAAACCTCGTACCCGTTTTGCATGCAACCATTTAAACCAGTGCAGCAGTAGAGAGCCTGTCATTTTGCATGGGACCGACCATGGCCTTTGAATAAGTGCCAGACACTTGGACCAAAAGTGCGCTTTGAATAGCCGAAGCAAATTATTATTAAATAGCCGAAGCAAATTATGATTTGAATAGCCGAAGCAAATTGTCCCGTTTGTTGGTTGTTGGTAATTTTCTGGGAACAGCAGACTGCAGCTTAGGCTTCACACTTCCAACAGTAGACACATAAAAGTGTGCAACGCGTATGCACCAAGGTCTGCAGGGAGGAGAAACTTCCAACAGCAGGTGCAAAAAAGTGTGCAACAACGCGTGTGCACAAAGGTCTGCAGGGAGGAGAGATTTCCAACATTTGATACGTAAAAGTGTGTGACACGTGTGCACAAAGGTCTGCAGGGAGGAGAGATTTCCAACATTTGAAACAGAACGGTGTGCAACAAAGCGTGTGCACAAAGATCTGCAGGGAGGAACATTTTCCAACAGCAGGTGCAAAAAAGTGTGCAACAACGCGTGTGCACCAAGGTCTGCAGAAAGAAGAAACGCAAGCAAGCATCCCCTATAATTGTGACTGCATGTTTTCTTACCTATTGCATGTGCAGCCAAGGGAGGAGAAGCGTAGGGGCTCAGGCAAGCAGCTTTGTTCTTCCTCCTCCTGCAGGTCTTGGTGTTGGTGCTGTGGCTGTAGCTGTTGCTGGAGACGCTCTCGCTCCCTATGATAATGGTTGCAGTGCTGCTGCTGCTGCTGCTGCTGCTGCTGTGTGTGTGGATTAAGTGCAAGCACAAACCCCTGCTGCTGCTGCTGCTGCTGCTGCTGCTGTGTGTGTGGATTAAGTGCAAGCACAAACCCCTGCTGCTGCTGCTGCGGCTGGTGCTGGTGCTGTGTGTGTGGATTAAGTGTGAGTGCAAGTCCATGCTGCTGCTGCAGGCCGCGCTTCTGCTCCTCACGGTGTGTGTACCTTGAGAGCTTTCTGGCAATGCACAAGCGACATGTGCAGGTGGAGGGGTGCTTTGACTCGGATAAGTTCTCTTGGCGAAGGGCTAGGGGCCTGACTGTGCTTCTGCGTTTGCTCATAATCCTGCGGTTGCAGTGCCGGGCGTTGCTAGGGTGGGCTAGACGCCTGTCTGTGAAGAAACAGCTCGTCTCCTCCTCCTTCTCGTCCTGCTGCTCCTCTTTTAGCAGGCCTTGGTGTTGGTGCTGTCGCCAGTGACAGTGGTGGTGGTGGTTGTGGTGGTGGTGCTGCTGCTGCTGCTGGCATGGCTCTTGCCCAGGAAGACCCCTGCCTGACAGACGTGCCAGCTCAAGGTCCAGCTCATGCATCTCAGCCTTCACGAACAGCTTGCGCTCCCCCCACCCGTCGTCCCTGTTGGAGTAGTGGTGAGTTTTAACAGCTGTAAAGCACTTTTTCCTCAATCAATCAAGAAGGTGAGTGTCGGCTTTTCAAACCATCACTACCTGACACACGTACAATTGCAAGCCGAGTGGGTAGCCTAAGCGTAGCCAACATCATCTCCGCTGACACTACTAGTAGTTTGGAGGGAAATGACTTGTTTCGAATGGGGTAATAGCTGACATTGAATCGGCTGACATAAGAGAGAAATTCAAACTCACCCGAACATGTCTACTTCCGGCAATGGCAGTGGCTGCTGGTCTTGCTCTGTGTGTTGCTGCTGTGGTTGTCCTTGCGGCTGCTGCTGCCCTCCGTTCAGTAACACCTGCACCACCTGCTGCACCTGCTGCTGCTGCTCACCCTGCAGCTGCTTCCGCCCTCCATCTGGAAGCTCCTGCAGCACCTGCGGCTCCTGCTGTTCTTGCTCCTGTCCTGCCTGCTGTTGCTGATGTTGCTGCTCCTGTTGCTGCTGCTGCTGCTGCTGTTGCTGCTGCTGCCGCTGCTGTTGCAGATCTCGCCTGCGCTGCCTTCTTTGCGTGCGCTGCTGCTGTCTTTGCTCGTCTGTCAAGCTGCCGTCTGTGGCTGCGTACTCCCACACGGAAAGGAGCTGTTCAGCAGGCACGCTGTCTGTGAAAGCACCCCACACATGGGGGGCTGCTGGGCCTGCAGAACAGCGCGTCAGGGTGTAATTATGAACAACATCATAGGCAATGGTCATGAATACGGTTGGCCAAAACCATATACCTAAGTATACGGTTATACGGTGTACATACGGTATTTTAGCAGGAACATCACTGTACAGTTAAAGTAGATGCTTGGACGGGTACACGTCGCCAGTTGTACAGCATTAGTTATGAAGCAATTGCTGGATGCACTGGTACAAGCAATTGTTGGATGCACTGGTACATGCAATTGTTGGAGGCACTGGTACAAGCAATTGTTGGATGCACTGGTACAAGCAATCGTTGGATGCACTGGTACATGCAGTTGTTGGATGCACTGGTACAAGCAGTTGTTGGATGCACTGGTACAAGCAATTGTTGGATGCACTGGTACAAGCAGTTGTTGGATGCACTGGTACATGCAATTGTTGGATGCACTGGTACATGCAATTGTTGGAGGCACTGGTACAAGCAATTGTTGGATGCACTGGTACAAGCAATTGTTGGATGCACTGGTACATGCAATTGTCGGATGCACTGGTACAAGCAATTGTTGGATGCACTGGTACAAGCAATTGTTGGATGCACTGGTACAAGCAATTGTTGGATGCACTGGTACATGCAATTGTTGGATGCACTGGTACAAGCAATTGTTGGATGCACTGGTACAAGCAATTGTTGGATACACTGGTACACAGAGCTTTAAACAGAGATCAGGATCAGGCGGCAGCGCCGCTGACAGGCAAAAGGTAAGAGGCAGAATGGGTGTGATCAATCGTGTGCCTCTGAACATCAGACTTTCCTACATGGTCGATAGCTTGCTGTATAACAGGAGAAACTCCTCCGTGCATATCTTGACTCACCCATGCGCTCCTGCAGAAACGCACGCAGCAGCATGGTGTTCACCACCACCATAACCCTGCTTTGCGTGACCACCATCGCACGCGTTTCAGGGAACACGCCCGCTGCCTCTGCCGCCTCACTCGCACCCATCTCCCCTGCAGCAATGGCTGCGGCAGCAGAGAACGCAGCACGCATGGTCGCGCTGATCTCATCAGCCATCACCTCTGCCTTGGCATACACCACCTGTGTGTGTGTGTGTGGGTATTTGTGTGGATGTGTATGTGTGGGTGTGTGGATGTGTGGATGTGTATGTGTGGGTGTGTGGATGTGTGGATGTGGATGTGTATGTGTGTGTGTATGTGTGTATTTGTGTTAATGTGTGGGTGTGGGTGTGTTTGTGTGTGTTCAGTGCTTGTTGCACAGCAGGTCAAGAATCTGTGATGCACGTATGCACGTTGCGCTAAAGAAGCACGAGCAATCAAGAGGAATGTTGGTTTAGCAAAAGTCATGCCATCATGATCACATGTGCACAAGAGGACACCAAAAGCTGCACATACAACGACCGAAACAAATCCAAAATGAGCAACACACGTAAACATTCACACCCACACCCATACACACAAATGCATTCACTAAAACTCAGACACAAACAGCAAAAATAAACACACACACTCACACACACCTGTGGCGAGTGTGAAACTGCTGTCAGTGCAGCAGAGCTGTACGACTGCAGAGCGTTGGGTGCAACCAGGCCGGCTTGTTGTTGGCGCTGCGAGAACGACGGCACTGCACACGGGCCGTCAAGGCGTACTACCAGCTCAAGGCACTTGTAGTTCTGTAGCACGTCCAGCACCATGCCATCATCTAGGGCCTGTGTGTATGTGTGTGTGTGTGTGTGTGTGTGTGTGTGTGTGTGTGTGAAGCCACTCGAAGAAGCTAGTTTGTTCTGCACCATCCTGGCATGCAGGGCTTGCGCCAAAGTGGAGCCACAGTACGTCACTTTACGCAGGGATGAGCACCTATTAGCTACAGGCCATTGCATAGCATGTAGCATACACCACACCAATCCAGGGTGCAAAGTCTGCCTGTCTGCCTGAATTGGAGATACAGCAGTCAGGGTAAGACAGTGACTTGTTTTGGAACGCATGGGGATTGGCAAGACACAATGCCATCCCTGTCCCAATCGCCTGCCTGAAGCAGGACATGAAGGTTTGCAGTGGCTCGACGCAACGTATCAGACCTCTCCCTTGCCTGATTCAGAGGATGTGAGGAACAAGGGGGAGGAACGTAGCGTCTACTTCTACTTCTACTTCTACTTCTACTTCCTACTTCTACTTCTACTTCTACTTCTACTTCCTACTTCTACTTCTTCTACTTCTACTTCCTACTTCTACTTCTACTTCTACTTCTACATGGGCGCAATGTAGCTTCTCTACGCCGCCTGCTTTCCCTGCATACTTGTAAAGCACACCCTCGCTCCTACTTTTATTTCTATCATTTTGTCTACCTTGCTACACCCCCTTATACCCTCGTTCCGTGATGCACGGCCTCTCATCCTTCCCACCTGCTGGAGCGTATACGCATGAGATGGGCGGAACACTTTGGGTTGCTGCCCTTCTTGGGTCTGAAGCACCCTGCAAGGAGCGAGCAAACCAAGAGGAGCTAAAAATTAAATGGAGCAAGCAAATTGAAATGAGCTAAAAAATCAACCTGGTGAAGCAATGTCGTCGAACATTCAGCACTTTTGCTGCCCTCTGGCACGACAAACTCTACTTCACTTAGTCAATTAAATCTCACAATGCACCTTTCTGATGTGTAAGAATGTGTGTGCTAAGATGAGCCTTGCAAAAGGAGGACACATTTCCGAAGCAAGCATTTTGTCCTTGAGGAAGCAGGGGAAATCAAGACGGGGCGCTGCGTTGGCCGTCTCGTCTTCGCAAGAAGAAAACACAGCAAGCAAAGGTACTGGAAACGATGAGTCCGTTTGACAGAACAAAAGGAGACAGGGCCATTTATGATGTGACCTGCAGTGGCCTTTCTCATGGTCTCAATGTAAGCCTTGTCAGGGAATGAGAGAGGGGAAATGAGACAGCCTCTTGAGCATCCGATGGAGTTCAGATCAACAAGTGGAGAAGCGTTAATGAGCCCGTGAGAGGTTTGAGGAGGTTTAAGATTGCCACGTGGGCTCACACTTGCATTTGAGTAAGGAGTGGAAAATGTGCTGAGGGTACAGTGGCAATGCAGGAAGCCTTGGCACAGTTCATAGCCTGTCAACAGTGCCGTTGGACGGCTTTGTGTGCAAAGGCTTCTAAAACGCTATGGGGAGCCGTGATACAGGCGTGTTGTCCTCTTTACTGAATTGCTGCACTCATCCACACTTTGAATGCACCAGAGCAGCTCATCCCCTTTCATGGCTTCTTACGATGAAGTGATGTTGGCGCTGTACCCACAACGCGCCGGAGCACCCCAGTAAATGACAATCGGCAGGTATAATGTCAATGATGCAGAGTTGCAAAGCAAGGCCAACAGGAAGACTAAGAGGCGGAAGTAATAAGACTAGCCATTCCTTTGCAAAGGGTCCCTTCATTCTTAGGTTAACACCAAGCGACCTGCACGCTGCAAACCAGTAATGAATGAGGAGCGTAAACAATGACCTACGCATGCAGTAAACCGCTAAGGAGAATAAAGGAGCATACACAATGACCTACACAGGCAATGAAGCCACACCCCACATAAATAAACAAAGACAGCCACAGCCACAGTAACCTCTACCTGTTGGACTGCTGTAACCACCTGCTGCCGTGCATCTGGTGCTCTCCTTCACGCCCTCTGTTTTTGAATGCGTCAGGCTCGCCCTCAGCAGCACGCTTGCGCAAACCCAGCGCATCTTGTACCTGCAGAGGGGGTTACAGTGAATGCGTTGGTGAATGTCCTGTACCTGCAGTAGGGTTACAGTGAATGCGTTGGTATCCTGTACCTGCAGAGGGGGTTACAGTGAGTGCGTTGGTGAATGTCCTGTACCTGCAGAGGGGGTTACAGTGAGCGCGTTGGTGAGTATCTGTGCACGCTTGTGCAGTCATCACACGTGTAATCAAGGTCACAGTGTGAAAAGGTTTGTGAGTGTGTGCGGGTGTGAGGAAACTGGGATGGGGGTGGTAGGTACAATTCCATGCTATATTGTTTTGTGTATGTGCGCGTGTGTGTGTATGTGCGTGTGCTTTTGTGTGTGTCTGTGCGTGTGAGTGTGTGCATGCGCGCAAGACAAATTGCGATACAACCCAGCATATTTTAGCAACCATATTCGGCAGAAAAAACGAAGAGAAGACTGAGCTTTAACACCAACCATCACCTCTTACATAATTCAAGTGGCAAATCACGCACATCTTCACGGACCTCTATACTAGGCAGTATTAGTAAAAAATAATAAGCAACGATAATATTATTAAGCATGCAGCGTCAGTTGACCAACGCACCCCAAATAAACGAAGTGCGGACTCCGAGGGGGTTGCCGACAAGCCGATGTAATGAACATGAGGAGGCTTCTCCATCATTTCGGCAGACCCCCCTTGCTGGGCACACTCCGCTTCCACGTCCTGAATGATGCATGGAGCAGTGCAGCTTGGCAAAGCTGGAGGCTAGATCGAAAGGGTTGTTAAATACACGCTGACATAACCCGCTTATGTGTCAAGCAAGGAGTGGACATATATCCAGCTTGAGAGTGTGAGATGTAAAACCATGCTTCGATACGCTGAAAAAAATCAGCGCACAGAGTACAGAATTGAAAACTCGAGTATATTGCTCACAGTAGCCTTGCGCTCCCACTCTAAGAATCACTAGATAAAACACAGTAAATAAGCTCTCCCGTTTTGATCCAGCAATCTATTTCTTTTACGTAATGCACATCTCCTTCTTTCAGAGACCTAGTGCGTATTAGCAAGCCCTCTTGCTGTTGCAGTAGCTCCCTTGCTGCGCGTGCAGCGTTACGTCTTTTGCTGAATGCTCAACATCCAGCTTGAACTCGTCAGCAGTATGAACACCCTTACGTCTTGCACAGTTCACCACAATGCTAGGGCTTCTGACGTACTAGTAGGGTTGGCCAGAACCGTATATCTGCACCGTATATGTCAGTATACTATATGGTGATGTTCTTGCTACAAATACCGTACGTACACCTATGTACCTATAATTGTATTGTTCTTATCTGCACCGTGTATGTCAGTATATATGGTGATTATCTTGCTACAAATACTGTACGTACACCGTATGCAACTATAATTGTATTGTTCTGGCCAACCCTACGTATAACGTAACACACAGTGCCCATTTCTCCACCAACAACGGACACACCTTTGCCCCATATCAAGAGTGTGAGCGTATGCTTTGTCATTCATTGTTGTTTGTCTTCAAGCCTAATCAAACACAACTTGTACTATTCTTGTGGTACCTCGCTTGCGCCGTGCGGGGTTGCCATCAGGGTGTTGATGGCCTTGATGCTGTTCAAGCCGTGGGTGCGATGCACTTCATCTGCAGGTATGTCAAATTGATATAAATAGGGTTGGCCAGAACCATATATATACGGTGCATATACAATTTTCTTGCAGGGAAATCACCAAATATACGGTGTGTATTGTGTATATACGGATCTGGCCAACCCTAGATATAAAGGACTTCCGGGACTACTCCTAGCAGTGGGGGGATGTTTGAGGACGATGGGTTCTAATCTGAATGCTGTGAGAATTATAAATGTGTGTTTTCAAAGGAAGGATGTTGTGCTGTTGTTTTAGGGCGCTGTGAGTATTATGTTGGAACCAGGCTCTAAGGTTCAAGTCAAAGGTCAAGCAGAGGACCGTCGCTGATTGTGACTAACTATATTTGCTACTTTAAGCGAGCAGCCTGCCTGTCGGTCAGAGGCTGAACGCTGAAACAACACCTTTTCACTTGCTGCTTCATCAGGCAGTGACTTGGTAGTTGGCTAGGCAGTGAAGGGAGGTGGTAGGTCTACTTTAAAAGGCAGTGACGAGTGTCGACAGGGCAATCAAAGCAGGGGTTATCGAGCAGTGATGAAAGCAGAGTATGAGATACAAAGGAAAGGTCGATTGCCAGTACTCAGAATTTCCAGCAGGAAGCAAGGACACACATATACACACACTCACACAAACGCACACAGTAACACACACACACAGACTTACCACAGATGATGGCAATGCGCCGCCCTCCTGTGCCGCGTACACAGAGCCTCTCCTACATAGGAAAGGATAAGGAGTGACTACCTGATCAAAAGCACAAGGCTCATCGAACGGGAAGCAAAAAGCTCGACAAATGGGGAAGGCAACGCAAGACTGTGCCAACAAAGAGAGAAAGGCAACGCAAGACTGCGTTAGCAAAAAGCGGAAGGTAACACAAGACTGTGCCAGCAAAGAGAGAAAGGCAACGCAAGACTGCGTTGGCAAAAAGTGCAAGGTAACACAAGACTGTGCCAGCAAAGAGAGGAAGGCAACGCAAGACTGCGTTAGCAAAAAGTGCAAGGTAACACAAGACTGTGCCAGCAAAGAGAGGAAGGCAACGCAAGACTGTGCCAGTAAAGAAGCAAAGAGACTACACTCACGCCTTGTGTGCAGGGCAAGATCACGCCCTGTGTGCATGACTACCATCACGCCTTGTGTGCATGACTACACTCACGTCTTGTGTGCAGGGCAAGATCATGCTGCCAGAAAAGTGGCTTTATAGCTTTATAACAGGGAGGGGGCATGACATCAGTGAAAGCATGTCAATAGGTTGTTGTGAGGCAGAGTCAATTAGGCAGGCTGAGAGTAGGAGATATAAGGCATGTATTGATGGCATTACCTTAAAAGTTCAATGATCAGTGTGTGTATGTGTGCGCGCGCTCGTGCGTGCGTGTGCATGTATGTGTGTGTGCGTGTATGTATGTGTGCGTGTGCCACACGTTTTCAGGCGGACGTGGGGACTCTGTTGCCTTGGAGTGAAAAAGCAAGGTCGTAACTGCGCATTGACCATTGTTGCGCATTGAGTAAATAAGCAAGAAAACATCGGTCACAGTACTACAAAAGCAAGGCTGTTACTGTTAGTGAGTTTAAAAAAAGAATGTGGAGCGCTATCTAGCAATACATAAGCCTGCCAAGCAGTACAACACACTCGGCATACTGCACCCCCATCACCACAAACACGCGCATCAGACACAAACACACACCTGCAAATCTCCGAGAGTCCCATTTTTTTTTGCCTTGGAGTGCAGCACGTCGACGCCCTGCGGCATGATAAAATATACATTTCTGACAGCCATTTTGGTTTGTCAATGTTTGGTCTGTCGTTGTTTGCAGCCATTCCAGCAGTGTGCACAAAATTAGGCGTCAGACTGATGTTGAAACAGTCAGGGTTGGCTAGAACCGTATGTACACACCGTATATGACCGTATACATGGTGATTTCTCTGTTTAAATTACCGCAAAAAAAACGTACTTATACATACGTATATGTGTATAATTCGGGCCAACCCTAGATAAATGCTGAAATAAAAGGAGATAGGCAACGATGCAGGAAGCGGCACTTGGTCAATGCTAGCCGCAGCACTCCCATGACAGCACAGATGATGGCTACACTGTCAAACTAAACAGCACGATGCACAATCAAACTAAACAGCACAGTCAAACTAAACAGCACGATCAAATTAAACAGCACAATCAAACTAAACAGCACAATCAAACTAAACAGCACGATCAAACTAAACAGCACGATCAAACTAAACAGCACAATCAAACTAAACAGCACAATCAAACTAAACAGCACGATCAAACTAAACAGCACGATCAAACTAAACAGCACGATCAAACTAAACAGCACAATCAAACTAAACAGCACGATCAAACTAAACAGCACAATCAAACAAAACAGCACAATCAAACTAAACAGCACGATCAAACTAAACAGCACGATCAAACTAAACAGCACGATCAAGCTAAACAGCACGATCAAACTAAACAGCACGATCAAACTAAACAGCACGATCAAACTAAACAGCACAATCAAACCAAACAACACGATCAAACTAAACAGCACAATCAAACTAAACAGCATGATCAAACTAAACAGCACAATCAAACTAAACAGCACGATCAAACTAAACAGCACAATCAAACTAAACAGCACGATCAAACTAAACAGCACAATCAAACTAAACAGCACGATCAAACTAAACAGCACAATCAAACTAAACAGCACAATCAAACTAAACAGCACGATCAAACTAAACAGCACAATCAAACTAAACAGCACGATCAAACTAAACAGCACAATCAAACTAAACAGCACGACGCACGCTTAGCGCATTGCCCACAAGCACTGACCCAGGCACATATGCACATATGTACACATGAAAAGTGCATACCTGCAGCGTGGTCACAATCACCCGGGGCCTCTTTGGATTGCTGGCCCCCATCAGCAAGTACCTGGATGATCGACAATCACAGATCACACTCGTGCAAAGGGCAACAAAAATATGATGTGTTGATCTGGGCACCTCGGCATGAACACTGTGCATGTTACCCAAGACGTAAACAGGGGAGCTCACACTAGGGCATTCACTGTTGCAAGACATATTGTGTGGGAATTAAATTTGCACTCGTTGGAGCAAGGTTGTCAAATGGAAGGTACATTTGAAAAGGAACAGACAAGAAATGGGGGTGATGCAGACCATGCTATCGCTGCAAGACATATTGTGTGGGAGCTCATTGGAGCAAAATTGCACACATAGGAAGCAGGTTTGACCACATCCACAATAAATATACAGTGCACAGATGGCAATCTTAGCATGGTAAATACCTCCTGTATATGACATATGACATTATTTGGTGTGCATGCACAAATACGGCCAACACTATTTCTACATAAGCAGTGCCAGAAGAGAGCATCGTGTCACGGTATTGCAGTATCACTTCACTCACGCTTGGAGCTGGTCCACTGAATTGGAGTTGGCGATCCAGTTTGACGGGTAGCCGAGGCCTGTCAGTATATCATGCAAGAGACGGCATGATCTTGACAGACACATAGGGATAAGAGAGGCAACCATCCATCAAGTGAACCCAAGAATCGCTTGGTTTTAATGCCTCAAACTGAAGTAGATCCGTCTCATGCAATATTCGTGCCCATATTCTCACTACCTCGAAAGTAGTGACATACGGTATCAAACAGCTGCAAAGCCAGCTGGATACGGTCGACCACTAGAACGACCAAGGCAAAGAGGGGGAGATGCCTTTGGGGGGAGGGGTCCAACCGTAGCTGCAGGATCTCATGCGCCAGGGCTGCAAGTATGTCATGTGTGATGTTCCAGAGGGACTGTGGAGTCATCTCTGCTGTGCACGCGTGCGTGTGCGTCCTTGTGTGCGTGCGTGCATGCATATGCGAGCATGTATATCTGTGTTTGCATGCGTACGTATGCGTACGTGCGTGTGTGCGTGCGTGCGTGCGTGTGCATGCATGTGTGATTGTGTGTGTGTGTGTGTGTGTGTGTGTGTGTGTGTGTGTGTGTGTGTGTGTGTGTGTGTGTGTGTGTGTGTGTGTGTGTGTGTGTGTGTGGATTTGCGGAGAAATGGCAGATGGACGACCAGAAACTGGCCAAGTTTCTGATGAAGATTGAGGACGGGTGCGTGTGTGTGTATGAATGTGTGTGTGTGTGTGTGTGGATTTTTGAGTGTGAATGTGCGTGTGCGTGAATGTGTGAACGAGTGCGTGTGTGTGCGTGTGTGAATGTGCGTGAGTGTGTGTGTGTGTTTGAGAGCGTGTGTGTATATGTGTGAGAGAGTGAGTGTGTGTATGTGCATACGCGTGCGTGAATGCTTGAGTGAGTTTGTATGTGATACTCACAGTTGTGATCATACTGTTTAGGCTCTATGCATTGTTTGGCAGATCATGCTTTGCAATGACGGGGATGATCCTACGACCCCTTTCCCTTCTTCTCCTTTACAGGAATTGCTCACTCACATGTATCCCCCCTACCCTTTTTGCTCGCCTATCATCTCTTCCTCGTTGTAGGCAGACAGGATCTAAAGGAACGCCACTTTATGCCTACCCCTCTTCTCTTTGTAGGCAGACAGATTTCAGGAAGTACAATCTGTCACTTTTGACCTACTCCTCCTTCTCTTTGAAGGCAGAATCCGAAAGAGAGAATTTTGGCTGTACTTTCTGCCACTTTTCACCTGCTTCTCTTTCACTTTGTAGGCAGAAACTCAAGGAGGGAAACCAAGAGGTACCCTAAGCTGGTTACTAGTGGATGCACACAACCCGCAACATTTGCATACGCACACAACACGTGCGCACACACTGCACAAAATATGCGCGCACACACACACACACACACACACACACACACACACACACACACACACACACACAAACGCACAAACACACACACACACACACACACACACGCACACACACACCAGGTATTCCCAGAACCTTGCCACAATTATGAGTGTGTTGCACTCCCTGCATGTGCTTGTGCTGAGAAGAGGACTCACACACATACACACACAAGCACACAACATACAAAGAGAGACACACACACACATAGACACACACGACACACACACACACACGCACACACTCCAGGTACCCCCGAAAACCGTACCACAACTGCGTGCATGCCGCGGATGTGTTGCGCTCCCTGCACGTGCTCATGCTGAGAGGAGGGCTCCTTGATTCTGGCTACTGCGATGACGTTAACCTCTTCAGCTGCTACCTATCGTCGGTGGGTGTTGAGAAGAGTGGGTGTGCGCTTGTGTGTGTGTAATTTCACACTGCGGTGGTCGCCTTATTCCGGTCTTGCTTGGAAGGACCTGTGTGTGGGAGTGTGTGTGTGAGTGTTGTTTGCAGGAATGTGTTATACGGCGTATTTGTATTTTACCGTATTGAACAAATTGGGCCATAATATGCGATGGCAAAATCTGCCGTTTTTGCCGTTTTTGGGCCTTTTAAGGCAATTTCCGCCCCAGTAATGGTCTTTCAGTGAGCTTTCAATGCTATTATATAATCTATTAATAACATATAACATATTTGAAAAGAATTGGGGACGTTTTGGGTGAATTCGGGGCGAATCAGGTCCATTTTGGGTCGGCACTTCCGAAATTGCTTAAAAATACGATCGTATTATACGCGTACTTGTATTGAACGCGTATTTTACCGTATTGAACGTCCCAAATGACCGTATGACACATCCCTGGTTGTTTGTGACCTTCCTCATGCACATTACATATGTGTGGCTCTTGTGAATGTGCACGCACACAAAAGTCCAAAAGTCAATGCACATCCACTTGCTGCACACAAACACTTGCGCACATGCATATCATACACACACACATGTGCACGCACACACTTAAAGCACGTGCACGTGCACGTGCACGTCACACATACACACACACACACACACACGCACGCTCCCATTCGTAGATCATCCACGACTACCAGCACAAGGGTGTGAACAACGATTACCTTGTACGTGTGAGTGACGACCTTGCGGTGCTGTACAACGATCGGAGCCCTATGGAGAACCACCACCTGGCGGCCTCCTTTCAACTCATGAACAGTGAGGAGTACAACTTCATGCCCAAGGTGCGCTTGGTCGCAGGTGATGTGAGTATATGCCTGTGGGTTTGGGTGTGTGTGTGGATGTGAGTGACTGAGCTTTTGTGTGGTGCCTGAGGTGCAAGCAGACCTTGAGTTGTCTCACATGTAGGTGTCAGAGACTTTGATACCTGCACTGTGTCTGCTGCGGATAAATTTGGGCACACATAGGTGTCAGAGACTTTGATATCTGCACCGTGTCTGCTGCTGATAAATTTGGGCACCCGCTGGGGAGGGAGGTGGCGAAGAAAAGACTCCGATGAAGCCCTCCCTCTGGGCCTAGGGTGTATATACCCAGGCACTTAAACCCACATCTTCATCGCATATGGCACACACATGCACACACATGCACGAGCACACACGCGTACTCACACCCGGACACACGCACACACCTGCACACACACACACACACAAACACTTTCTCGCACTGACACACACACACAGGCCCCCAACAAGCTGCGTGAGACCATTCGCAAGCTCGTCATTGACATGGTTCTGGCTACAGACATGAAGCAGCATTTCACCATCCACTCCATGTTCCAAGCCAAGATGCACCTCAACGGCAACCGCTCAAGCACCAGCTCGGGTGGGCACAAGCATCTGTTAGCGTTCTTTGTGGGGGGCGTAGGGGTATGGGTGTACGTGTGGGTGGGCGCAGGGATGGGCGTAGGGGTGGGTGTATGTGTGGGGGGTGTAGGTGTGAGTGGGTGTGAGTGTACGTGTAGGTCGGTGGGCAGGTGGATGTAGGTGTGAGTGGGTGTGAGTGTACGTGTGGGTCGGTGGGTGAGTGGGTGTAGGTGTGAGTGTATGTGTGGGTCGGTGGGTGGTTGGGTGTAGGTGTGAGTGGGTGTGAGTGTACGTGTGGGTCGGTGGGTGGGTGGGTGAGTGTAGGTGTGAGTGGGTGTGAGTGTACGTGTGGGAGTTTGTGTGAGTGTGTGTGTGTGTGTGTGTGTAGGTGTGAGTGGGTGTGAGTGTACGTGTGGGTCGGTGGGTGGG
>Ga0307947_1002484_pt1:0-2500 | contig 14791 bp, 16 predicted proteins | sample OrgLakmetagen232_FD_201840 | JGI IMG/M metagenome (GOLD analysis project Ga0307947, IMG submission 201840) | Saline water microbial communities from Organic Lake, Antarctica - #232 | ecosystem: Environmental > Aquatic > Non-marine Saline and Alkaline > Saline | place: Antarctica: Organic...
GCTGCCGTGTTGCTCCGCCGTATGAGTCTTAGCCGCTCCCGAGTATTTCCGGGCGTGTGCACGAAGGCACACGAAGGCGTTTTCCAGGGGGCACCACGCGGAGGTGCTCATACATCGCCCCCCAAAGGGTTGGGCCGCTGAAAAGTCCTCAAAAAAACGCGTAAACAAAAAGGAAAAATGTTTCCTCAGCTCACGAACCCGATGGTGTTGGCAAAATAAAAGAGCATGCACCTTGTTCTGAACACGTTCGTCTTCACCAGGACATAGCTTGGTCACATACGCGAATCGCCATCTTCAAGCCATGCTGCTGCCTAAACTTTCTGGTGAGTAGCATTCAGGTTGGCGGCACTCTGCTGTGCTTCCTGGTCAAAGCGCATGTTCATAGCTGCCTCAACTTTCAAAATATGCACACGCAAACGGAGTCTACTTGCATTTGCAAAACATGTTTGGACAGATCAGGATGAAGATACCGTGGTACAATAGTTGGCATACGCTCATTTCTGGAAAAAGGGATGGCAAAACAAGATTGATAACTGGCCAGTTTGTTGTTGTGCGTGTTGGGGTCCACCAACCCAGCGTCTCTCCAAACACCTCTCATCCTATGCCTCATATCTGCAGTAAACTCTTGCTTGGGAATAGCGCGCCCAGTTTGAACAGCTCGTACATTCAACTCTCGCCCACGCAGTCCTTGAAAAGTGCTCAGCAATTGAGCAGTCCAGCAGGCACTTGAACGAGGCTGTAAATTGAGATCAGCCTGGACTACCCTTCGCAAAGTGTCAGTATTGGTATTAAGCATACTAATGAAAAGCTTGACAGCTGACCGAAACCAGTAGAATTGCAACAGTTCATGTCTACGCTTTTGGAGTACAGCCCAAGTATAGTGGTAGATCGCCTAACACCTAATGTGCCCTTCAGAAAATGCAAATGAAGCGTAGACAGCGAGCTAGAGAACTCCCTGTCTGCCTGCAAAAAAACAGTACTTTGATGACTACCATACATGCCAGCAGGAATAACATCATGATGGCATCATTTCGTATGATACGAAAAAAATAAGCCTACATGCAGTGAGATCTGTGTCAGATCAAATTACGGTCACTGCAAAGTATAAGACAGTACATCTACTGATGACTGGCCATCCAGCTTATTGAACAAGACATATAGAAACTTTCAACTGTCAACCAATTTAACTCCTCCTTCACACGATTCATCGCTGCCAACGATTGGGCGTGACATCTGCAACAAAAACTATAAAGATGAGACGAGACATTGAAGACAACTTAAAACCCCCACAAACCTTCTTTGCATCAGATGATCTGACCAATAGTACTCCTGGTGGTGTGCAGGCCTCTGCCTCCCAACCACTAAAAATCTTATTTTTATTTTCCAGGTGGGATGTGTGTCTCTGCATCCATTTGGTGGTGCAGAACACAAAACAACTTCATTCTTTCCTAATCCATCAGAGGGGGCGGGGACTCTGGACAAAAGCCAAACATGCTCCTTTTTGCATGAAAGGTGCAACTAATCACACGTCACTTCATCAAATTGGACCCAACCTAGCTTCAAACTGATGCTGACTTTATAAGCTACCCGAGCATGTGCTCAGATTTAGACTAGTCTCCCTGCGTACAAAATGACAGGACTAAAAGAACACGTCGTGCACCTGTACCCTGCTAGGTGGGTGCTTACCAGGGGGAATGACACATAAATTTACATATCTCGCCAACCACTTAGTAATTTTGCCCCATTGTTTGCAATGATCTTTATTTATTACAAGGGTTTTTAATACTAAAAATCAACGGGTTTGGTGCCCTGACTGGTCAGGTACAGCATATGATTGCTCAAAAAGTAGGGTTTATATCACGCCGCGGCCGATTAGGTATGGGCCCCCTAACTGGCACGTTTCAAGCTCAGCTGCACTGAAATCAGCACACATAGCAGAGCTGAGCTTGAAACGGGCAAGTTAGGGCCACCTGCCCTAGGAGTAGGAGCATGCAAAAAGTATACCCATTTTGGGCCTCAGTGTCCCCCCTCTGCTAATCCATGCCGGTAGTGCTTACACTACCTGCGTTTTTCTTTCTTTCTTATGAAAGGGTTTGGCAACATAATTGACACAGTGGACTTAGGGGAGGGCAAGCTTCTTTTGAGCTCTTGAAAATAACGAATTCAGTGTTTCAATTAACCGCGACACATTGCCACTGTGTTGCATTTTGGCCATTATTTGGGTGCAACACAGTGACACCCGGCAGGCTCAGAAGCTGCAGCCTAAAGATAAAAATAAAGTCTTCACTGGAAGTCACCAGCGTGCATTGCCGCTGCCTAGGCTACAACGTAAGTAATGCAAACACTACGCAGGGTTTCCTTCCTTCTTTCTTTCCCGTGCTTGCTTGAGCAACCTTCTCGTGTACGTTTTGCACATCTTCTTATCAACCTGGTGGCCCCCCCTACTATCTTTTTATTTCTTTTACCCTGCCTCTCTTGCTCCCTTTTTATTTATCAACTT
>Ga0307947_1002484_pt1:7500-14791 | contig 14791 bp, 16 predicted proteins | sample OrgLakmetagen232_FD_201840 | JGI IMG/M metagenome (GOLD analysis project Ga0307947, IMG submission 201840) | Saline water microbial communities from Organic Lake, Antarctica - #232 | ecosystem: Environmental > Aquatic > Non-marine Saline and Alkaline > Saline | place: Antarctica...
TTAAACACTGAAATAAACCGTTGCACAAAGCACAGAGACCCTCGATGCTGAGAGTGTGGCGTAGTGATGTAGCCTAGTTGCGACTCAGCTATCTGTGCATTTATGACCAAAGCTGGTGCGTGGACCATGTCACTTTTTGTTTCTAAGTGCACATACTCACACGCACTTAACACACACTCTGCCTCTTAGGGTTGCCTCATCATCAGTGACCAGCTGAACCACGCCTCTATCGTATCTGGTGCACGTGCATCTGGTGCCAAAGTCAAGGTGTTCCGCCACAACGACCCCAGCCATTTGGACCGGGTGCTGCGCACGAGCATTGCGGAGGGGCAGCCACGCATGAACAGGCCCTGGAAGAAGGTGCGTTTGCCAAACAGGTGGCGTGCACAGTTACAGGGGAACTTTCAGGATTCGCTATTGCCAAGGGCAGCCGCGCATGAACAGGTCCTGGGGAAGGTGCTTGTGCCAAACAGGTGGCGTGCACAGTTGTAAGGGAACGTGGAACATGCACCACTGCCGAAGGGTAGCCGCGCATGGACAGGCCCTGGAAGAAGGTGTGCATGTCATACAGGTGGTGGGAATATGTAAGGGAACGTGCGAAAGCGTTAAAGGTGGTGTGTGTAGGTCGCAAGGGGATGGAACACGCTTTGCTCCCACCAAAGAACGGAGGAGATGCAAGCTGCAGAAAGTCACGCACGAGCTGTTTGCACGCATGTGGTGGTGCAGTGTGACAAGCCTCTGTTGAGGGGAGGCGTGCGTCAAGTGGGTTGGTAATGAATTCCTGATGGCAGGTCATGGGGGCCATTTGACTGACACGACTGCACGCAGAGCAGAGAGGGTTGCCACCTTAAAACGCTCGTCACCTGTGCCGTTGGTTTCTTCTGCGCAACTGGCTTACTGCTTAAGCCGGCATTCGTGACATGTACACACACACGCACATAAATCTTGTGTGCGCCATGCGCTTCACAGATCATGATTTTCGTGGAGGGCATTTACTCCATGGAGGGCGAGACCTGCAGCCTGGCTGCGATTGTTGAGGTGAAAAAAAAGTACGGCGTGTACCTGTACCTCGACGAAGCCCACAGCATTGGAGCCCTGGGCAAGCATGGCCGGGGGGCGTGCGAGCACTGGGGGGTGAATCCTGCTGACGTGGACATCATGATGGGTGGGTGCTTGTGTGTGTGCGTGTATGCGTGTGTGTTAGTGCATGTGTGTGTTTGCGCGTGAGAGGGAGAGTGATCCCAGCACTTGACTCACAGAGTAGCTCTTACGTAGGCGGATGATCACGATGGGTAGGTGATACATGCGCTGTGCGTGTATGTCTGTGCATGTGTGTGTTCGCGCATTTGTATGTAATTAGAAATGTGGAAGGAAGGAGGAAGCAGTGTAGAAGTAGTTTTACTTTGATCTGGGATTGTCACCCAGGCATGCACCTGATTTGCAAGCAGGCAGAGTGATGGTATGTTTCCCCACTCCTCCCATAGCTTTAGAAACCACTAAGCCTTACTCTACCCCTGGCCGCTGCAGAGTATGTGTGTACTGTACTGTACCGTAACCAATCCGAGATTTGAAAACCCCCAATTAATAAACCCCAAAGCGATCAATGCGAGGGGGGCACACGTAATTAATAAACATAATGCGAGCCTATGCGAGGGCCTACTGGCCCTATGAGCTGCACCTACATGCGTATGCACGCGCGTAAGTGTGCGTGCGTGCGCATGTGTGCGTGCGTGCGCGTACGTGTGAGCGTGCGTTGCGTACATGCGTGTGTGTAGATGGTTGTGTACATACATGCGTGCATGCATTGTGTACTTGTGCGTGCGTGCGTATGTGTGTGTGTGCGCATACGCATACGTGTGTACGTATGTGTATGTATACATATGTATACATGTCCCATACATGTGTGTGTGTGTGTGCGTGCGGGTACGTCTGCGTGCATGCGCATGTGAAGGGATTGAAAACGCCTTTCCTCTTGGTGTTCTTTCTCCCCAAGAAAGGGCCAGGCCCCCAAGCTGTTTGTCCACCTTGGGGGCCTTGAGGGGCGGCTTGAGAGGCTTTCCCGGCCTGTCCCCGTTTATGCTTAATTCATTAATTGTAATGCGAGCTTTGCGAGGCCCTTGTGTAATTTAGTTAATTAAATTGCTCCCGACACACCGCGAGGGGGTCAAAAAAAATCGCGTAGCGCGGTGATATAAGTACCGTACGGTATATGTCAATCTGTCTGTGTGTGCAGGTGCGGGTGTGTCATCTCATGTGTGTGTTAGCACCCTTCTCACGTTTGCTTTGACCGCAACACCTGGCGTGCAGGCACCTACACCAAGTCGTTTGGGTCGTGTGGGGGATACATTGCGGGCTCACGTGCTGTGGTTGACTACCTCAGGCGCCACAGCCCTGCCCATTTGTACGCCACGGCCATGTCTCCTGCCGCGGTGCAGCAGGTGTGAACGTGTGTACGGTATGTGTCTCCAAAGCGTCGTCAACGGCTTGTCAAGATTCATCACGGAGGCTGTAGAATGGGCGAGCGACCCTTGAATGAGCCTTTTCAAAAGTGAAAACAGAATTACGCAGGCAGTGAAAGCCACACCCTTTTGCGCGTAATGTGCAAAAGCGCCGAATGCTGGCCGCGAGTGAACTAAACAACAAGAAGGGTGGCGGCATTCAGTCTATCCACTCATGTTTTCACTTGTAAGAAAGTTTGGCCACAGCCCCGGAGGGCGCTGCTGGCATTGAACGGGCACACATTGTCCTACGTTGTTGGTTTACCCTGTTGCTGGGGGCTGTATGAAGGCCGTGTGCCCTCCCTCCTTCGTCCTTCATCCACACCAAAATACTTGCTGCTGCAGGTCATCAGTGCCATTTTGCTCATCAACGGCCAGGATGGCACCTCAAGAGGACAAGAGAAGGTCCGTGACAAGGTTGTTAGATAGGAGGGTGGTTCTATTAAAGGAGCTCTCCCAGTCGAAAAAAGAGGGCTTTGCTGTAGTTTCTGTAACAGACGCTGCAGATAGGCTCCCTTGTCAATTTATTCTCAGATGACTCGATGGCTACGCAGCATTGTGTGAGCTCTGACATACCTGCGCACAAAACCACCCCTACGTGGGTGTGACACGTGCACACATACACACACGCGCACACACACACACACACACACACACACACACACACACACACACACACACTCGGCACAGGTGAAGCAGCTCCATGACAATGCCAACTACTTCCGAAGCCAGCTCATCAACATGGGACTGCACGTGCTGGGTGACTGGGACTCGCCTGTCATGCCCATCATGATCTACCACCCTGGTAAGATGAGCTGACGAATGTATTGGTGGCTCTGACTGGACTTTTGTAGCCCCTTTTAATTAAAGAAAGTCCATCAGACAGGGGATCTCCTTGCAAGTACTCTCTTGCTTGCACACACAGACACACATGCGCACATATAAACACTGACACAAGTATGTGCGCACTCACTTTCACGTGCACGTGAGTCCATCACGTATGCATTCACACGTGCCTTCACACACACACACACACACACGCACACACACACACACACACACTCAAACACGTACACACGCACACACTGACATGCACGTACTCCACACAGGTAAGATTGCAGCTGTGTCACGCCTGTGCCTAAGCCGCTGCCTGGCAATGGTTGTGGTGGGCTTCCCTGCCACGTCCCTGCTGCTCACGCGCGCACGCGTGTGCATCAGCGCATCTCATTCGCGGGAAGATTTGGACTACGGCCTGTCAGTCATCAAGGTGCGTGTGGAGTGGAGTCTGAGGTCAGAGGAGGTAGCACGTGTGGCGAGGGATATGTGGTGTATGTATGTGTACGTGTGTACATGTGCATGTTCGTGTGTATGTGTGTGCACGTGCCAATACAACATTTTGTGTCGGAGCATCCTGTATGTGAGGGCGGTGTCTGTTGCTAGATGGAATAGGCATTACTCGAGAGTAGGTAATGCGCTGACGCATTGGTGGAACCTGAATTTGGTACGGCACTGCATACGTGTGCGCAGCAGGCATGGGTACTGACGTACTCCCAACCTGTGTTTGAAATGACTTTTGATGCATATTTCATATTTCATATTTCCACATCCCACACCTCTGTATCAGAACACATACACACGCACACATACAATATGCGTACCTCTTCCTCTGCAGGACGTGTCGCACATGTGCATGATACAGTACGGCTACTGCTCCAGCCTCCCCCCTCCACACCCCCACCCCACCGATCCCGACTCTGTCAGCGCCCTTGAGACATGGGGAGACTTCAAGGACTGGGGGGACGCCAGGAAAGAGGACCTGCCACCAAACAGGGTGGCGATAGCAGCAGGGCATAGAAGGGATGCTCGCGTAGCACAGGAGCAAGCCACGGTGCGTGCTATTGCGCCCTGTATATTGGTTTTGCTTATGCAGAGAGTGGGATGTCAGCCAGAGGGCTGCCATTGTGTCGCGCTGTGTGCAGCTTGAGCAGCTTGCAGTGGGTGCTGCCACTGCTGCAGTGCCTAGGATGTGTACACAGGTACAGGAATCCATATCAGGCGGTTGCTGCTCCTGTTGCTACCAACATTGGTGTCATGCGCAAAAAATAGATCCGTTCAAAGAAGTGTGCTTGGTCTGTGCTGAAGTAGGCCGCCAGTGGGTGTTTTTGGTCGGCTGTGCTGTAATATGTAGTGTGGAGCGCACTGCAAAGACAGCGCCACAAAAGGATGCATGGGCCATGCAGATCCATACAGAGAAGGAGCCTGCACAAGCATTTGTGCCGTGCTTGCTTTTACTGTACAAAGGGCAGGCTTGCATGGAAACCCCTGGGAGAAATTGCTGTGCGAGACGCAGAAGTGGCCATGTGTGGCAGTTGCTTCATGGTCCTGTCTCTCATTAGCGCAAATGCCAGCGAACGCCAGTGCGTGCTGTTTTTGGTCAGCCTGTTTTGGCATGTCTGTTCTGAGAACAAGCTTGTCAGATGGTGGTATTTTTCCAAAGGGGGTCGACGGAGCAAATGTCTGAAATGTGACTTTTTTTATGCAGACCATGTTTGGTGGACATAACTAGATGGTCCACAAAATTTGGGGTCAATCGGACCACCCCAGTGGTCTGGGTGGAATTCCCGTTCAAATTTTGGCACTGAGTTTTCACATTTTAGGCCACTCCCCAATCAGAGCCTCTTTTCATCCCAAAACAAGATGGCAACACTTCCTTCATGATGCTAAATCATCCTGGGTTTTTATAGAGTATATTTGGTAAAGCTTGGTTTTCCACCTTTTTGGCACCTCTTTTGTTGATTTTTTTCAAGGGAAATGGGCCAAAATGGAGTATCTGACCAACTACTGCGTTTTGCCCCATTTTTGTTGCAATGATTTTCTTCATTAAAATTTAGACGATTTATATAAAAATGTCACAAATCAGGTCAGTGGGTGGTGAGATATGAGAGAATGGTGGTGAAAATAAGGGTTCACGCCGCAGGCAAACAGACCATCTTGCCCCAGCTGGCAACATTCAAGCTCAAGTGCTACCTTTGGGTACTGAGCTTGATTGTTGCCAGCTGGGGCGCCCATACTTAATTCACATTTCAAAAGTACCCCTTTTTCAGGCCTTCGTCGACCCCATCTGGTATTTTTCTTCATGTAAGCAACCACACGCCTCGCAGCTGTACAAGTACTATGAGCTGGTAAATTAGTTGTCCGTTCAGATGGCACTCAGTCAGTCTTGGGCGCTCGGCCCACTTCAATGATTATGTAAGAAGAAGTAGACCGCTTGGCAAACATGTCTGTGTGCGTTGGCACATGTGTAGGCAGCAGCAAAGGAAGAGAAGGAGCGATTGTGGCGAGCTAGCGTCAGCGGGGGTAGCGTCAGCCTCAGCACCCGCAGTGGCAAAGGCTCAACCGATGTCTTTGGGGTGGATGGCCGTGCTTTAGATGGCCATGCATTGGTCTCTTCCTTTGCCAAATTGCATGGCGGCATCAAAGCAGGAGCTTAATCCCTGGCCTACTAGTTGTTACTCTCGTGTTGATCATGTGTGTATGTGTGTGTTGCCAGCACATTAGTGTATGTGGCGCAATTTGTCCTTGTGCTATGTATGAATGATTGGGAGGATTGCCTAAGACTGTGCTTCTCCTACTTACCTATCTGAGAATTACGTAGCAGCACGTGGGTTCGCCCTTCCATATACCCGGCAGCCCACCACCCTTCTTTTGTGCAGGATCTTCTATCATTGGTGCTTGCTTTCTTGCTTATATTTGACGCGTGGCAAGCCTGAATGTGCATTGTGTGATCAGTGATCAATCGCTTGCCTGGTGTATTTGCCTCGTAAAGAAATATTAAACAAACTATTTATATTGCCTCGCTCCTTCCCTTGCGTGAATTGACTCTTTGTCCAGATGTAAGACGCACTTTTAATGATTTGAGGTTGAGCATCGAGTTGGGCATAAGCACCTTTTTTATTTATTGGTACTCGGGAATTGTTGTTGCCATAGCGATGCCTTCCCCTTGTTTGGCATTTTTATACAGAGTTTACAGATAAAGCCATCAGTCAAAACGTGCGACTACTAGGCTGCGTATGTAAAACGTGACAAGTGGGATGTAAGCACCAGACTTGTAACACCCACAAAAACATCCTTGGAAAGGGAAAAAAGGCACAACGCTGTTTGACATTGCAGTACTGAATAAACCAGAAAAATCAAATAAGCAATTGCCAGGACCAGCCGACCTTAATAAATCAAAGAGGGGGGATCATCACATGCTGAGGTAGTGCAAGCATTGTTTGCTTAGTAGACCTTTCTACAGGCTTGCACCGAGCGATTGTGTGGTGGAGAGCACAGCAGGTTCAGTGCTGTAGGGCTGGCTATGAGACTCGGTAGTTTTTGTGGATTGGCAGTGGCCGAGATGGGTGATCATCCCTTGTAGACCCTTACAAAAGGTTTACAAAGCAAGGGGGTAGACCCTTAGGTAGTTCTGCAATGTCTGTGCCTGGTGCTCTTGCTTGTTTGAGGCTGTTAATTAATGTGGGGAGTGGCATTTACTGCCTGTGTGGTTTTCATTTTCATCATCTGTGTGTTTTGGGCACATGGATTTCATGTTGCTGAACATTTGTCAATGGTTACAATGGTTACAATGGGGGGTGACCTTCAGCCAGGTAGTTTGGCTGATCGGCTGCTGACTGGTCTTGGCCAGCCACAAATAAATCCATAAGCTCAGAAAGAAAAAGAAAAAAATATTGTTCTGCTGAGAAAGGAAATCATGAACAAGTTGGTTGTTGACCTGTTGCAGCAAAAAGGGTTGG
>Ga0307947_1002486_pt1 | contig 14780 bp, 20 predicted proteins | sample OrgLakmetagen232_FD_201840 | JGI IMG/M metagenome (GOLD analysis project Ga0307947, IMG submission 201840) | Saline water microbial communities from Organic Lake, Antarctica - #232 | ecosystem: Environmental > Aquatic > Non-marine Saline and Alkaline > Saline | place: Antarctica: Organic Lake...
AATACCGTATATACACCGTATATATATGGTTCTGGCCAACCCTACATATATACAACTCTGGCCAACCCTACATAGTGAAAAATAGAAAGGTAGGCACGCACACACACAAAAATAGAAAGGTAGGCACGCACGCACAAAAAAAAATAGAAAGGTAGGCAAGCACACACAAAAACAATAGAAAGGTAGGCACGCACACACACACACACACACACACACACACTAACACATGGAAAAAAGGAATAGGCACAGTACACACACACACACCATTCCGGCCTGCCAGCACACTCAGCGCCTCTGTGTTTGTTGCCATTTGCATATACAGACACACTTGGAAAGAACGGTAGTAGGCACACACTCACCCCTTCCGGCCTGCCAACACGCACAGCGCCTCCGTGTTTGTTGCCATTTGCATATACAGACACACTTGGAAAGGAACAGTAGTAGTAGGCACACACTCACACACCCTTCCAGCCTGCCATTACAACGCACAGCGCCTCCGTGTTTGTTGCCATTTGCATATACAGACACACTTGGAAAGGAACAGTAGTAGTAGGCACACACTCACACACCCTTCAAGCCTGCCATTACAACGCACAGCGCCTCCGTGTTTGTTGCCATTTGCATATACAGACACACTTGGAAAGGAACAGTAGCAGGCACACACTCACACACCCCTTGCGGCCTGCCAGCACACACAGCGCCTCTGTGTTTGTTGCGATTTGCATATACAGACACACTTGAAAAGGATAAGTAGTAGTAGGCACACACACTCACACCCCTTGCGGCCTGCCAGCACACACAGCGCCTTTGTGTTTGTTGCCATTTGCATATACAGAGAAGAGTAGTAGGCACACACACACAAACACACACACACCTTGCGGCCTGCCAGCACACACAGCGCCTCTGTGTTTGTTGCCATTTGCATATACAGAGAAGAGTAGTAGGCACACACACACACACACACCTTGCAACCTGCCAGCACACACAGCGCCTCTGTGTTTGTTGCCATTTGCATATACAGAAAAGAGTAGTAGGCACACACACACACACCTTGCGGCCTGCCAGCACACACAGCGCCTCCGTGTTTGTTGCCATTTGCATATACAGAGAAGAGTAGTAGGCACACACACACACACCTTGCGGCCTGCCAGCACACACAGCGCCTCTGTGTCCACAGCCCCACTTCCACGGAGACCCCTCTCTATCAACCTTGCCAGCTCCACTGCATCTATGCTAGGTCTGCGTTTAGCAAGCGTGTGTGTGCATGTGTGTGTGTGTATGTGTGTGTGTGTGTTTCTGTGTGTGTGTGTTTGTGTGTGTGTGTGTTTGTGTGTGTTTGTGTGTGTATGTGTGTGTTTATGCATTTATGTGTGTGTGTGTTTGTGTGTGTATATGTGTGTGTTTGTGCATGTATGCGTGTGTGTGCGTGCTTTTTTCAGCTGGGCTTGTTGTCGTCGTTGATACTGACTGAGGTGATTGTTAGCAGCACACAGCACCCATACATGCTTACACACACGCATACGCACACGCACGTTCGCACACACACATACTCCCACACCCACACGCAAACACACACGCACCTTCACGCATGCAGATACATACACACACACATACATGCATGTACACGGACATGAACATGCACACGTACACATACTCACACACACACACACGCGCACACACACACACACACACCTGCCGGCCTCAAAAGCAGGGGAGGCCATGGGGCTGAGCTCGGACACACACATACATACACACACACACACACACACACACACACACAACACACACACACACACACCTGCCGGCCTCAAAAGCAGGGGAGGCCATGGGGCTGTGCTCGGACACACACACACACACACACACACACACACCTGCCGGCCTCAAAAGCAGGGGAGGCCATAGGGCTGAGCTCGGCATTGAAACGAATGGAGCCCTCGTTGGGGCGGTCTGCAAAACAAAGTTGATTTACAGGCTGGCCAGAGGGTTCAAGGATCATAACTTATTGAGGTCACGTGTCAATTGAAATATAAATTACATATTCGGAATCCTGATGTCGAGAGCTATCCATTGGTATATACATAAGTCGATTCTGAGGGGGTCAGAAGGGGGGGTCCAGGGGGGGCCAGGGAATTTTGGGGAAGGAGAATTTTACTGGGCCACTTTCACGAAATATTAATATATTTTTGAAATCCTGAGCTCAAGCCTAGTTGATTGACACCCTTGTTGGGTGATATGATTAAAGGGGGGGGTCTGGGTGCCTGGTCATAGAAACGCACGGAATGTCCCCAAGTAGGCCGCGGGGGTGTGTTCAGGCAAATTAACAGCAATTGATCCAAACTTGCAGTTTACGCATTGCATTCTGCATAAGTTGCATGATTGAAGTTAAAAAGTGCTTTGGCAAAGGTTTTGGCTGGATTTGTGCACTGAACAGGTGGTCAGTGCAAGAGCGTGCACAAACCAGTGTTTGCCCTGTAGCTCGTCAGGTATCGCAATATACATTTGGCATGAGAACCGTGCAGGCAGATAGCTGCTTGAATTCTGAGCAGATTGACACCCTTTTTATTAGTGTGGGGGGTCAGGAAGGTTATTTTTTGGGGAGGGGGGGGTATTTTGGGCCGGAGGTCCAAAATTTACACGTGTATGTCAGGAATTTTTGTTTTTGCCTCCTGGGCTGGCATACATATTATAGGGAAGTGGCCTACTATTATAGCCTATAATAGTTCCCTAAGGGAAGTGGCGTACTATTATGGGGAAGTGGCATACTCTTATAGGGAAGTGGCATACTCTTATAGGGAAGTGGCATACTATTATAGGGAAGTAGCATACTATTCTAGGAAAGTGGCCAAGGCTTTGAGGCCGTCTGCAGGACAGCATCACCCGATGTGGGCAGCATCATTCAACGAGGGCTGTTATTTTGTGCTGGGCACATGCTACCTGTTTTTTATTTTACACTTGACTATAGTAGCCTGCAAGGTAATAAGCACACATATACCTACCTACCTACCTACCTACCTACCTACCTACCTACATGCATGCATACATACATACACAACTAAACTCTTCTTAACATCACAACAAACCAGCACATCACTGAAAAGGCATCAACATGATGTAGCTCACCTTGTTCTGTTCGGAGGAGCTGACGCTCCATCCACCACAATCCAATGATACACAGCTGCTATCTACGCCCACGTCATTCATTCATTTGAAGGGTAGGCCAGAACCATACACCAGAACCATACACCAGAACCATACACCAGAACCATACACCAGAACCATACGCCAGAACCATACACCAGAACCATAAATGTAAACGGGATTTTGGCAGGAATCGAAGAAATATACAATCATATACAGGGTAACATAAACGGTTCTGGCCATCTTTATCCACTTGCACTACCTAGGTGATTGGCCAAAAAGTTGACCTACCTACCTACTTACATGCACAACCACTTGCACCAAGGAAGATGACTATAATGGCTGTGGTCCTACCTGAGAAGGGGGCCTCCAATGCACCTACGGACTTGCGCAAAAAATGATTATGGCTAGTCCTACCTGGAAAGGGGGCCTCTAAGGTCGCAGAGATGACTGTCAGTACCCGAGTGGTGCCAAGAGTCAGAGTGGCAGAGCTGTCATCTTGGGAGAACTGTGTGTGTGAGTGTATGTGTGTATGTGTGCGTGCGTGTGTGCGTGTGTGTGTGTGTGTGCGTGCGTGCGTGTGTGTGCGTGTGTGCACAAGTGTGTGTGTGCATGTGAGTGTGTGTGTGCATGTGTGTGTGCGTAAGTGTGTGTGTGTGTGCGTGTGTGTGTGTGTGTGTGTGAGTGTGTGTGTGTGTGTGTGTGTGTGTTTGTGTGTGTGTATGTGTGTGTTTGTGTGTGTGTGTGTTTGTGTGTGTGTGTGTATGTGTGTGTGCATGTGTGTGTGTATGTGTGTGTGTGTGTGTGTCAAGGTTCAGGTGAAAGGGATTTCCCACGCGTTCATTGGTGTTTGGGTTACCACACACAGCAAGCAGATAACACGCATCATTACGTGCCTGCAACTTTGGCTTTCTGAAGTCAAAGGGGCGCCGGCCGTCCAACCGGCAATCATCTTGCAGCGCCTGCGTACACGTGCGCGCATGCACGGGCGTTGGAAGGCCTTTCTTTCACGCAGCTGACCTCTATACCGCATGCACCTAAATAACAAATGCCACTTGCCTGGATGATGAAGGTCTTGTCATTATTTGTGATGAAGGAGTCTGCATCCCGTTGCATTGTGGATGATGAGCTGGGCTAGGAAAAGTACTAAGATTACTACTACAAATATTGGAACTAACAAATTGAACTTGCATGCCTTTGAACTTGCATGCCTATGAACTGATCTGCAAGTCAGGTGGTGGAACAAAATAATTATTTTAAAAGAGTATCTAAAAAAAGTTCTGGACTGCCTCCCACCGTGTACTTCGAGGTAGTGACTCTCTCCCTCTTGGGTTGCTTTGGCACCTGCCTGGCTGGCCATGTTGTCTTTGTGCCCCTTTGATCCCCTTCTGTCTGGATGGCTCCCTCGCGTCCCTCCGGAGTCAGAGGTCACGTCCGCTGCTGTTTGCATGCCTGCGCAGGACGGACGCTGGCAGCAATGCCGGACGGGTGGGATGAGGAGCTGAACCTGGACGTTGTGCAAGGGCTGCCCGGGTCTGGGCTGCCCCCTGGCCATGAGGAGGAGGAGGCGGCGGAAAATAGAGCAGGAACGCCCCCACCCCCTCTTGAACGGATGCCACCCCTTACTCAGCCTGCCGAGCCTGTCCCCGCCCCTCCTGCAGCACCCACAGAGAAGAACCCCACACAGCTGTGAGTGTTGCAGGGCTAAGGAAGTTTCTTGCTTTTACATTGCGCAGATGTTTGGAAAGCGAACGGCCTGTTGGCACAAAGAAACTTTGCCGCCTCCTCTTCCACTTTCCTTTCTCACTCAGCTCTTTGTTCTACGCTATGTCTTCAATGTATGTGTCCACTACATATCACACACACTCGCATACCCATCTACATTAATTACACGTGCATGCATACGCTCACACGAGCACACACGCACACGCATGCGCACGCACACACACGCACACACACACATACACATACATATACACACACACTAAAACTCACAACACACACATGCGCAGGCTCTCAGAGTTCTACTTCAGGTTCAAGGGCCAACGTATCGCCTCTTTTGATCACCCAGGCGATCCTGAAGTATTAAGCCGGCCTTGGCACTGCACCATCAATCTCAGCGGGGGCCGCATCAGCGATAGCGTGCCGTTGCCTTCATGCACGTTTGAGGTACGTGCAGCGCACAGTATTTGCCAAAGTCGATACACTGAAACCAAACTGCTGCCTTGGCATCAGTGTGACAATGTGCCTTCATGCACGATTGAGACACGCACTGTGCACGCTTATTGCACAATCGCTTATTGCTAGGGTCGGCCAAAACCATATTATGAATCTAATACATACGGTGTACCAGGTACACACGATGTGTTTGCAGGGATTTGTTCAAATATACGGTCGGTCATGTACGGCGTGTATATACGGTTCTGGCCAACGCTACTTATTGCGTTACAGCTGTATCAGTGAATATGTGCCGCCACGTTGCCGTCTTGCGCGTTGTTGAGGGTTTGTACGGCAGTCTTACAAATGGTGTCCTGAAATTAACGCCTGAAATTCATGGTTGTCTTACAAATGGAATCCTGAAATTCATCGAAGTCTTACAAATGGTGTCCTGCAATTCATGGCAGTCTGACAAATGGTTTCTTGAAATTCACGGCAGTCTTACAAATGGTGTCCTGCAATTCATGGCAGTCTGACAAACGGTGTCCTGCAAGTCATGGCAGTCTTACAAATGTTTTCCTGAAATTCACAGTAGTCTGACAAATGGTGTCCTGCAATTCACGGCAGTCTGACAAATGGTGTCCTGAAATTCATGGCAGTCCAACAAATGGTATCCTGCAATTCATGGCAGTCTGACAAATGGTGTCCTGCAATTCACGGCAGTCTTATAAATGGTGTCCTGAATTCATGGCAGTTCGACAAATGGTTTCCTGCAATTTTTGGCAGTCTTACAAATGGTGTCCTGAAATTCACAGCAGTCTGACAAATGGTGTCCTGAAATTCATGGCAGTCTGACAAATGGTGTCCTGAAATACATGGCAGTCTGACAAATGGTGTCCTGGAATTCACGGCAGTCTTACAAATGGTGTCCTGGAATTCACAGCAGTCTGACAAATGGTGTCCTGAAATCCATGGCAGTCTTACAAATGGTATCCTGCAATTCATGGCAGTCTTACAAATGTTGTCCTGCAATTCACGGCAGTCTGACAAATGGTGTCCTGCAATTCATGGCAGTCTTACAAATGGTGTCCTGAAATTCATGGCAGTCTGACAAATGGTGTCCTGAAATACATGGCAGTCTTATAAATGTTGTCCTGCAATTCACGGCAGTCTTACAAATGTTATCCTGCAATTCACGGCTGTCTTACAAATGTTGTCCTGCAATTCACGGCAGTCTGACAAATGGTGTCCTGCAATTCATGGCAGTCTTACAAATTGAGCCCTGCAATTCACGGCAGTCTTACAAACGGAGCCCTGCGATTCATGGCAGTTCGACAAACGGAGCCCTGCAATTCATGGCAGTTCGACAAATGGTGTCCTGCAAACCATGGCAGTAGACGTATACTGTTGACCTAGAGTGTTGAGACCTTTAGTGTGAGGTGTTTTGTGCTCCTCATACTCCCAAAAAGTGTGTGTGTGTGTGTGCCAGTATGTGTGTATTCATCCTGTTGATGAGCAGTGCACTTTGATGTGATGTTGTTACGCTCATCAAGACAACGAATCACAACGCTCACCACGAGAAGGTTCCCACACACACCGTGAATCAGGGACCTTCCCCAAAGAGAGGATATCGTGCTTTTCCTTTTGTTATGTTTAGTTGCTGTAAGTTTTCTTTATAACTTGTCCTGGCTGACCAGGGCAAACAGGTATGGTAGAAGCTCTACTAGATGTCTCTTGACCAAAAAAAAACTTCATACCCAATGAACAAAAGCAAAGAAGAAAGCAAGCACACACACATTCACACACATATACACAACACATGCGCACACACACGCACATGCACACAACACATGCGCACACATACACGCACATACACACGCACACACACATATGCACATATGCACACATCACATGCGCACACACACACGCACATACACACACAACACATACACACACATGCACATACACACGCACACACATACATATGCACACATCACATGCGCACACACACACACACATACACACACAACACATACGCACACACACATGCACAAATTAACACGACACACCATCACACACACATACACACATACGCACACACACAGGCTGAAAACAGGACAAAAAAAGGCTCGGAGGCGGCGGCCAGCAAGGCTGCGTTAGAGCACTTGAAAGCGCTTGGGTTTGTGAATGAAGAGACCCTTACTGCACAGAGCAACAAGCAGGACCGCTGGGTGCGTGCATGCATGTGTGTGTGTGTGTGTGTTTGTGTTTGTGTTTGTGTGTGTGTGTGTGCATGTGTGTAGTGAGTATAGTTTCGTGTATATAATTGTGATTGTGCTTGGGCTTATCTTGCTTTCAGAGAGTTGTATGTCTGCAGGCAAAAGCTTTAATTACTCTCTTGCTGCTTGCTGCACAAATAAGAAAGCAAGCATGAGCACCCTTCAACCTCGTTTCCTCTTTCGTAACTTGTTCTTTCCACCTAACCCTGACTAAGTAGTTTTACCTTTTTCCTCACAGTAACTTCTCAATGGCTGTGTATGTGCGTATCTGAGTGTGTGTGTGTGTTTGTGTATGTGTGAGTGTGCGCGCATGTGCGTGCTGTTCTCCCCCCTTTCTTTTTGCTTTTGCTTTCCCTGCATTCCCTGCATTGCAAGATCACTAGGGTTGGCCAGAACCGTATATACACACCGTATATGACCGTATGTATGGTGATTTTCCTGCTCAAATTACCGAGTATATACACCGTATATGACCATATATTTGGTAATTTCCCTGCCAAAGATACCGAGTATATACACCATATATATATGGTTCTGGCCAACCCTAAATATCACACGTTCTTAAAATGCATGATCTTCCACAAAGGCTGTGTGGGTGTTCAATCATCCATCCTTTTTTATAGTTATTGCTTCTCTCCGTCAATTCCTGCTCTCACCTTTTCCGTACTGACTCCCGTTTCCTGCTCTCATTTTTTGCGTACGGGCTCAACTTTTTGAGCCCCGCTTTTTTATTTTAAACCACAGGCTCTGCCTCAACGGCGGTCTAAAAACAGCAAGCTTGTGTGCTTCGAGTTCTCAGCCGGACCTGACGCGGGAGAAGACTGGCCATGTGAGTTTGTGTGCGTGTGTGTGTGTGATTGCAGGGTTGACATGCACAGTTGCAAAAGGCACAGAACACAACAGCAAAGGGCGCTAAAAAATGCAAACGCCTGATGGGTGTTTGTCAAAAAAAGCCAACCGTTGCTTATTCTTGATCAAGCTTGCTTGTATTTATTTTTTCCGAAATGAGACCTTTTTTCTTGCTGCACGTATCATCGAACACAACCGTGTCTATTCCATAAAAAAATCTCCTTTCTGTGCTTGCTCTTCTGCTCTTACTCTTCTCCTTTCTGTGCTTACTCTTCTGTTCTCACTCTTCTGCTTGTGCTCACTCTTCTGTGCTTACTCTTCTCCTTTCTGTGCCTTCTCGCTCGTCCCTGTCTAGCTCGTCCCTGTCCGTCCCAACAAAACCACTGTGTCTGTTTTAATAGTAATAGTAACACAGATAAAATACTATCACAGATAATAGAAGATAACCATGGTAATCATGGTAATAATGCTGATAATGTCGAAACCAAATCCCCTTTTTCTTGGTCTCATGCACCACGCGCAGCTGGCCGTGTGGTGGTGGAGCTCTTCCACGATGTAGCACCACGCGTAAGTGCAGGCAGACGAGGAAACGAACTGCACCACGCGTAAGTGCATGTAGCACCATGCGTAAGTGCATGTAGCACCATGCGTAAGTGCATATTGCACCATGCGTAAGTGGATATTGCACCACGCGTATGTGCAGACAAGGAAACGAACTGCACCACGCGTAAGTGCATATTGCACCATGCGTAAGTGCATATTGCACCATGCATAAGTGCATGTAGCACCACGCGTAACTGCAGACAAGGAAACGAACTGCACCACGCGTAAGTGCATGTAGCACCATGCGTAAGTGCATGTAGCACCATGCGTAAGTGCATATTGCACCATGCATAAGTGCATAATGCACCACGCGTATGTGCAGACAAGGAAACGAACTGCACTATGCGTAAGTGCATGTAGCACCATGCGTAAGTGCATGTAGCACCATGCGTAAGTGCATATTGCACCATGCGTAAGTGGATATTGCACCACGCGTATGTGCAGACAAGGAAACGAACTGCACCACGCGTAAGTGCATGTAGCACCACACGTAAGTGCATGTAGCACCACACATAAGTACATATTGCACCTTGCGTAAGTGCATATTGCACCATGCGTAAGTGCATGAAGCACCATGCGTAAGTGCATATTGCACCACGCGTAAGTGCATATTGCACCATGCGTAAGTGCATGTAGCACCATGCGTAAGTGCAGAGTAGGAAACGAGCTGCAAAACAACACACAGTTGTGATACGAACTGCAACACAAACACACACACACACACAAACACACACACACACACACACTGCAGACGCTGTCAAACCTACAGCGCTACTTTGGCTTGGGGCAAGATTCAAGCCCTGCCGCTGCTCCCCTCCCCCCCAATACCGGCCCTTTCCCAAACGGCAGTGGCAGCGGCCCTAACCCAAATGGCAGCAGCAGCTGCACCTCTAATCACGACGGCCGCAGCAGCGGCAGCACATCTGCGTTGCAACGCCTGGGTCCAGAGTGCGAATCTAATAGCCATAGTTGCAACTCCAGCAGCAGCACGGCTGCACTCCAGGGTCAGGCAGCAGGGCATGCACTCCAGGGTCAGGCAGTAGGGCATGCACCGCAGGGTCAGGCAGCAGGGCATGCACTCCAGGGTCAGGCAGCAGGGCATGCACTCCAGGGTCAGGCAGCAGAGCATGCACTCCAGGGTCAGGCAGCAGGGCATGCACTCCAGGGTCAGGCAGCAGAGCATGCACTCCAGGGTCAGGCAGCAGGGCATGCACCGCAGGGTCAGGCAGCAGGGCATGCACTCCAGGGTCAGGCTGCACTCCAGGTTCAGGCAGCAGGGCATGCACTCCAGGGTCAGGCAGCAGGGCATGCACTCCAGGTTCAGGCAGCACTCCAGGGTCAGGCAGCAGGGCATGCACTCCAGGGTCAGGCAGCACTCCAGGGTCAGGCAGCAGAGCATGCCTTTGTCGGCCACAACAGCTGCAGCAACGGCAACAGCAGCAACGGCGCTGGCTGCAGCACCAGCAGCAGCAGCAACGGCAACGACAGCACCAGCAGCACTGCTCTTAATCCGCACACACAGCAGGAGTGTGGATATGTGGGGTGTGTGCTTACAAGCTCCCCGTCGCCGGGCCGGCTGAGCTTCACGCCGCCCACACGCGTCGCTTCTTGCGCTGCGCCTTTACGTGCGCGTGGTGGTGATGGTTGTGCTGACGTCAACGGTCGTAGCAATAGCAGAGTGCACACAGTCAGCAGTAATGTGGAGGGAGAGCAGGGGGGGGAGCAGAGGGGGGCTGGGGGGGGCAGTGGCAGCAGGGGCAAGGTGGATGAGAAATTGGAGCCTGCTGCCGAGGATGCGTTGGCCATGCTGCTGGACATGCAGGTGTGTGTGAGTGAGTGTGTGTGTGTTTGTGTGTGTGTGTGTGTGTGTGTGTGTGTGTGTGTGTGTAGGGGGAGGTGTTTGTGTATGTTTGTGTGTTTGTAAGTGTGGGCCCTGGTTCCCTTATCGGCATCTGTTGGATCAAAGATTTTTGGTAAGCTTCTCCTGACCCTAATTTAGGGCCTCAGTAAGTATAATTTATCTGGCGAGGTTCTGCCGATCCAAACAATACAGCAGAAAGCAATGGCCAACTGATGGGGTGGAAAGGTAAGGTAAGGTTACATCGCTCAGTGTGACATGGTGGCATCAGTTCTGTATGACATGATGGCATTAGCTCAGTATGTCATGATGCCATCAGCTCAGTATTTCATGATGGCATCAGCTCAGTGTGATATGATGGCATCAGCTCAGTGTGACATGGTGGCATCAGTTCTGTATGACATGATGGCAATAGCTCAGTGTGATATGATGGCATCAGTTCTGTATGATATGATGGCATCAGCTCAGTGTGATATGATGGCATCATCTCAGAATGACATGTGGCATCAGCTCGGTATGGTAAGGTAAGGTAAGGTTACATCGCTATATATGCCTCAAAGGGCATCTCAGCGGGCGCTTGACAAAAGCCTGAAATTAGCTCAGTATGACGTGACGGCATCAGCTCAGTATGACATGATGGCATCAGCTCAGAATGACATAATGGCATCAGCTCAGAATGACATGATGGCATCAGCTCAGAATGACATAATGGCATCATCTCAGAATGGCATGATGGCATCAGCTCAGAATGACATGATGGCATCAGCTCGGTATGGTAAGGTAAGGTAAGGTTACATCGCTATTTTTGCCTCAAAGGGCGTCTCAGCGGACGCTTGACAAAAGCCTGAAATTAGCTCAGTATGATATGATGGCATCAGCTCAGTGTGACATGGTGGCATCAGTTCTGTATGACATGATGGCATTAGCTCAGTGTGATATGATGGCATCAGCTCAATATGTCATGATGGCATCTGCTCAGTGTGACATGATGGCATCGCTTAGAATGACATAATGGCATCATCTCAGAATGACATGATGGCATCAGCTCAGAATGATATGATGGCATCAGCTCAGTGCGACATGATGGCAATAGCTCAGTGTGATATGATGGCATCAGCTCAGTATGACATGATGGCATCAGCTCAGTGTGATATGATGGCATCAGCTCGTGATATGATGGCATCAGCTCAGTGCGACATGATGGCATTAGCTCAGTATGACCTGACGGTAACAGCTCCGTGTGACATGATGGCATTAGCTCAGTGTGATATGATGGCATCAGCTCAATATGTCATGATGGCATCAGCTCAGTGCGACATGATGGCATTAGCTCAGTATGACATGACGGCAAAAGCTCTGTATGACATGATGGCATCAGCTGAGTTTGTTATTGCTGAATCAGAAATAAGAAGGATATATGTTGTGTAAAGATGATGTAAAAATTAGCAATGCGTTTGCCCGCAGGAGAGTGCGCAGTGTATGGGTGAGGATGGAGAAAAATGGTAATGTAAATATATTAATAATAAATTAATATAAATATGAAAATAATAAAATTAGCATTGCGTGTGCTCGCAGGAGAGTGCGCAGTGTATGGTTGAGGAAGGAGAGGAGGAGGGGCTGGAGGGGGGTGAGGTGGAGGAGCATCAGCAGCAAATGGGAGATCAGCAAGAGGAGCAGCGGCCAGAAGAAAACGAGCAGGACAAAGGCCAGCAAAAAGAGCAGCAGCAAGGTGGGATTCAGGGGGATGGAAAACGGAAGGAAGTGCAGCAGCAGCAAGGTGAGATTCAGTGGGATGGGGGACGGAAGGGAAAGCAGCAGCATGGTGAGAGTCAGGAAGACGGAGGCCGGCAAGAACAGCAGCAGCAGCAGCAGCAGCAAGACGTGCCACAACATGAAGAACAGCAGCAGCAACAGAAAGAGCAGCAGCAGCAGCAGGAGCAACATGAAGAACAGCAGCAGCAGCAGCAGCAGCAGGAGCAGCAGCAGGAGCAGCAGCAGCGGGAGCAGCAGCAGCAGCAGCAGCAGCAGCAGCAGCAGCAGCGGGAGGAAACTGAAGGGACTGACCCTGTGACTTGCATTGACCCTGGAGAGGCGCTAGACATGGGTATGCAGCTGCGACACGATCGGCCGTTCAGGGTGTCTTTTGCGCGTGAAGCCAGCTCAATGTAAGTGTGTGTGTTGTGTGTGTGTATGCATGTGTGTATGCATGTGTATGACTTGCATTGACCCTGGAGAGGCGCTAGACATGGGTATGCAGCTGCGACACGATCGGCCGTTCCGGGTGTCTTTTGCGCGTGAAGCCAGCTCAATGTAAGTGTGTGTGTTGTGTGTGTGTATGCATGTGTGTGTGTATGCATGTGTATGACTTGCATTGACCCTGGAGAGGCGCTAGACATGGGTATGCAGCTGCGACACGATCGACCGTTCAGGGTGTCTTTTGCGCGTGAAGCCAGCTCAATGTAAGTGTGTGTGTTGAGTGTGTGTGTGTGTGTTGGGTGTGTGTGTGTGTGTGTGTGTGGAGATGGGAAGTGTGTGGGGTGTGCTTTAGGGGTGTGCGTGCTTGTGTGTGGGGTGTGCTTTGGGGTATGTGTGTGCTTATGTGTGTGTATGCATGTGTGTGCATGTGTGTTTTCATGTGTGTGTATGCATGTGTGTGACGTCCGTTGACCCTGGAGAGGCGCTATAGGCATGGGCTCGCAGCTGTGACACGATCGACCATTCAGGTTTGTTTTTGCGAGTGAAAAACCAGCTGGATGTGTGTTTTAAATCGGTATGTGTGGGGGGCGGGGGCCATGGTCTGTAATGTGTGTGTGTGTGTGTGTGAATGTGTGTGTGAAAAATTTGTTAGGTATTGTGGCAACGCTTAATTGGGCTGAAGCCGATCTAGAGGTCGGGCCACTCTATCCACACACACACACACACATACAATTACACACACAGACACACCCACACACACACATACACACATACAAACGCACGCACATCCACACACACACACACACACACACACACACACACACACACACACACACACACACACACACAAACACACACATATGTTTACACTCATAGGGAGGAGTCAGCCGCCCTGAACATCATGACCGCTCCCACCCCGGCCTTTAACGAGACCCACTTTGTCGCAGGCCAGGTATGAAGTGCGTGTGTATATGTGTGGTTGTGTGTGTTTATGCCTGTGTTTGTGTGTGTTTATGCGTGTATATATGTGTGCATGTGTGTTTTTGTTTGTGTGTGTGACTGTATGTATCTGTGTGTGTGTCAGCCAGTGCCTGACGCACTATTGTTAAGAGCTAAGCTCAACAAGCTCTTAAGGCGCCAAAAGTTGAATCACGTAAACAAGGGCACACACACATACACACATACACACACATGCACAAACCCACACGCATTGGCATGGTCGCCTCATAATGTTTCTAACAATAACACAGGCACACTTGTTTTAGTCATCATGATCTGTCAAATAAGAGGAACCACTTACGTGTGTGTGTGTGTGTGTGTGTGTTTGCAGCAATCCACAACACAGGTAGTGCGCGGTTTTGGCGTGGCCCACAAAATAGTCACTATAACTTGTATTTTTAACGTGTTTTTGTGCTTGTGTATGCAATGGCGCACACCACAGGTAGTGCACGGCTTTGGCACGGTCCGCCACATTGAGGCCTCTACCTTAGATGAGGACGTAACATATGGCGTGTACACTAAGGTGTGCCTGTGTGTGTCTCTCTCTCTCTCTCTCTCTCTCTCTCTGGTTGTGCGGTTACTTTTATTTGTAGTATAGGTGTATGTGTTTGTGGTTTTTTTAATGCAGGATTTAACATTAGGTGTGTACAGCAAGGTGTGCCTGCGTCTCTCTCTCTCTCTCTCTCTCTCTCCCTCCCTCC
>Ga0307947_1002490_pt1 | contig 14767 bp, 15 predicted proteins | sample OrgLakmetagen232_FD_201840 | JGI IMG/M metagenome (GOLD analysis project Ga0307947, IMG submission 201840) | Saline water microbial communities from Organic Lake, Antarctica - #232 | ecosystem: Environmental > Aquatic > Non-marine Saline and Alkaline > Saline | place: Antarctica: Organic Lake...
TCTCACTCACCACAACACTCAAAACAAATGCTGGCAAGCACACTCAAAACAACACTCAAAACAAATGCTGGCAGGCACACTCACCACAACACTCAAAACATATGCTGGCAGGCACACTCACCACAACACTCAAAACACCACTCAAAACAAATGCTGGCAAGCACACTCCAAACAACACTCAAAACACCACTCAAAAGAAAAGCTGGCAGGCACACTCAAAACAACACTCAAAACAACGCTCAAAACAAATGCTGGCAGGCACGCTCACCACAACACTAAAAACACCACTCAAAAGAAATGCTGGCAGGACACACTCAAAAAATCAATTAAAACACCACTCAAACGAAATGCTGGCAGGCACACTCACCACAACACTCACCACAACACTCAAAACAAATGCTGACAGGCAAGCACACTCAAAACAACACTCAAAACAACACTCAATACAAATGCTGGCAGGCACACTCACCACAGGTGCACGAAGTTGTGGTAGCAGGCAGGGCATCCCACAACGAAAGGGATCACCCTCTGGGTCTGCGAGCAGGTAGCCAGCAGCAGTGGCGGATAAAGAAGAGAACGTAAGCTTTCATATGATTTAGGGCAGCAGCCGTGATGGATAAAAAAAAATAGTACGTCAGCATTCACTTGGTTTAGGGCAGCAGCCGTGCCGAATAAAGAAGAGAAAAGAGAACGTACGCATTTTACATAATGTGGGGGGGTGTTATCAGCTATGAGTACGAACAAGCTATGCATACAGAGAGCACCCCATCCTTCACACACTGTGTACTCAATTAGCAAAGAGTGCCCATATTCTGTCCATTAAAGGTTAGTTAGAACTTTCCTAAACCCTGAACCAGAATTTTCCAATACACTCCCTAACAGCCTAAACGTGCCTTTTCAAAAAGAGATCAGCAGTCCCGCTACGGTCACTAAGCAAATCACCCTTTGCTGTAATCTTTTTGCGGGCATCGCCTCCAACTCAACCCACATCGCAATTGCCAACTACTTATTCAAAATTAAGAAAGCAATTTTGAGGGAGAGGGTACCGAAGTGGCTCCTTTTTCTAAATTGATGTGGGGAGCGTTTTTCGTTGCCTGAATAGTAGTTTTGGAAAAAAACTTACGCTGCTCCCGATGTTGGTGACCTGCTCCGCACTACAGCAGTAGCTGCCTGCATCGCCTCCCTGCAGAGGAATATAAAAGGCAGAGTTATGCACAAAGCAAATGTCAAGTCGCTGCAAATTAAGGCATGTTGAGGGCAGAAACAAAGCAGTGGTTGTTATCCGAATGCAATGCTGGTTCTCGCTCAATGCAAAACAGGTAGAAAGGTGCAGCTGGCCCTTGTGCTTTTCAGGCTCATTTAAAGGCTTAGCAGCTTATCGGATGGACATGAAGGATTTTAGTCAGCGACAGGGTGGTACAATCATCACGCTAGTGGAAAGATTTAACCACTTTCTAAACTTCAAGAATCTTTGCATGAAATGCCATGACTATTTGCGCAAGCCAAAACCAAATCCCTTTACTTTTTGTGTTGAATCAACAGACCTGAGATTGCCACAGTGTGGGGCATGTAGCCTGTAAAGCCGCTGCTAGGTCTGGCTTTGGCGCCCAGGCAGGCCTGTTAGCGGGACAGTTGAGAAAGTCCCCATCGCTCCGGGTACCGCACTGCCCCATCATCGCGCAGTAACCGTGCTCATGATTTTTTGTCCGCCAGGGCTCGTCACCACCATCCGTAATGTGGGTCGCATGGGGGCCCTCCGTGAGGGGTCCCTGGTGATCACCAAAAGCCTCGCTGGAACTGTGCAAGTGTGCGCGTTTACGAGGAGGTTTTAACATGCTGGTAGGAGTGCAATTGAGCATACGTGCGCATAAGAGTGAGGTGCGTGCGTAGGAGCGTACGTGCGTGTAAGGGAATGCTTATGTTGGGCATTGTGAGTTATGCACGTGGACAATGTGTTGCGTGATCTCTGTCAGAAATGCTGTTGCTCCCAGTTTCAACTATTGAAGCACTCACAGGATGATGGAGACCCAGGCTGCCAACTGCAACACTGGGGATTTCATGGAGTCAAGTCTGGAATTCACGTATGGCTACAATCCTTAATATCATTCATATACACACTAACATCTCCTCAACAAATGCACACATATATCGGTTGGAAAGTCAGTTCATCACCCATTTCACATATTAATTTCACATAATAATTCTAGGAAATAGGTTGTGTTACCACAGGCTAGATACAACGGATTATATAGGTGCCAAAATTACAGGGACCTGCCAGGATGGCGAGTAAGGGCACAACTCTGAGGAATTTCTTCCGCAAATTACCGTCCCCCGCTCAAGGACAGACACAAGGCAAGGAGAACCAAAAACAGCCCTCGACGAGCAACACGCCGGGAAGTGCAAATAACGCGGAAGGAAAGGTGTGAGCGAATGCTCTAGAGTCTGGAAGCACCTTCCAGTGCTAGAGCCACCTGTCGTTTGTTTTCGAATTGGCGAGTGACAGCTCGCTCACGATTGTCCCTTCCCCCTGCTGCAATGTGCCGCAGCCCCCTGTACTAGATGGCGCATTGGAGTGCAACAGGAGCCAACAGGAGCCAACAGGAGCCAAACGGAGACGCAGCAGCATCGGCACCGGCTCTGTTGTGGTCGACTTGACACAGAATCAAGAAGAGCACCATCATCCACGCCCACAGCCACACCTGCAACCCAGCAGCAGCAACCAGGAGCAGCAGCAAGCACAGGGGCAAAGACAACTGCCGCAGGAGCAGCAAGAGGTCCCCCAAGAGCCTGGTGCGCTCTCTTCCCCAGGGCCTGCAGCAGGAACACCCGCAGGTGTAGAGCCCAAGGAGGTAGTGGAGGAGGAGGAGGAGGATCATAACCCACAGGGCAGTGGGTTCGGATGCTCCGGCGCAGTGCCTGCCGGGACCTCGTCAGGGACCCCTGCTACCACCTCCTCGGGCAAACAGCAACAGCAGCAGCAGCAAACTGGCAGCAACACTCAGCAGCGTGAGGGGGGGCAGCATGGTGACCAAGACGCTTCTGCCTCTGAGACCAAGAGTGCCCTGCAGGACCGCCCCGCGCTGCTTGCAGATGTGCAGCAGCAAGTACAGGACATCCGAGCTGCACTTTGCCAGGAGCTGCTGCTGCCCTACCCCTTCCAGCAACAGGAGGGTGGGAAGGCTGACGAGCAGGATCATGTAGCATCTGGATCGGGGCTGATGCCTGTCCCCTTGCAAGCGCACGAGGTGCGTACTCGGTGCTTCCAGCTGAGCATCTCTATTTTGAACTTCTGCACTCTCGCACAAATTTATGCACATGTTCTCAGTCAGCCTTCGACAGGTGAAATTGATTGCTGTTCCCATCTAGCACTGCACCAGGCTGGCTAGGCTGAGCTGCAGTGCTTGGCTGCCTGCCTTACTGTGAAGGGCGTGTGATTTAGGCCTTGGGTTTAAACGTTGGACCTGATACTTCTCGTAGTCTGCTCAGTGCAGCCACACCCAGCAGCTGGAGGTGAAATCATGTCCCAAAGAGCACCACCAAGTTAACTGCCATTTAACTTCTAACACAATTATGGCAACTGAATTTTGGTTGGTTGTGTCTGCTCTTGTGACCCGACTCTCAGCCAAACAATGGTCACGATCAACAGCTTCACGTGTGCACACAACTTTCATCCAACCTATAATTGCAGGTGGCCGCCTTTTTAGAGGGCAGACGCTGCAGCCTGTCTGCCCTTGTGGACCAACTCACAGCCATCCAGCAGCAGCAGGCTCCAGCTGTCACCATACCCCAAACGACAGCTGGGCAGGGGACAGAGACAGCTGAGGCAGGAGCAGCGCGGCACACAGGCACAGGGGAGGGTGGTGCAGCTGGAGGTGGTGCATGCCCTGTGTCTAGTGAAGAACGTAATGTCAGCAGTGTGCAGGCGATGGAGGCTGCGAGCAGGCTGCGCACGCAGCTGGTGGACTTGGCTACACGCAAGTCGTACGCCACAAAAGACGCAGGTGTGTGTGTGTGTGTGTGCACGCAGCTGGTGGACTTGGCTACACGCAAGTCGTACGCCACAAAAGACGCAGGTGTGTGTGTGTGTGTGTGTGTGTGTGTGCACGCAGCTGGTGGACTTGGCTACACGCAAGTCGTACGCCACGAAAGACGCAGGTGTGTGTGTGTGTGTGTGTGTGTGTGTGTGCTTGCGTGTGTATGTGTGTGTATGTGACATTGATGCTGAGTAAGAAGGGCCGCATTAAACACCGAGGTAAGAGCAGTTATATCTGGCCACGCAAGTTATGTGTGCCTCCAAGGTTTGCAGATAAAAAAAGTGCTGATTCGGAGGTGACTCTAACATAAAGTCCTATCCACACAAAGTTGCGCAAATACACACACGCATGCGCGCGCGCGCACACACACACACACACACACACACACACACACACACACACACACACACACACACATACAAACAAAACACACACACACAAACAAAACACACACACTCCCTTTCACCCTCTCACCCTCGCACAGTGCACGGCAGCGTGGCAGAAGACACAAACCCTGACGCCCTGTGGTTCTGGGAGCTACGGGAGCCCAAGAAGACGCTCATACCACAACAGCCGCCACCTGCTGCCTCAATGCAGACCACACAGCAACAAACGCAGGGAGGGGCGGGGGGCAGAGGCACAGGGGCGCAACGCAACTCCGCCGCAGCCACCAACAAAAAGCTGACGGATTTGTACCGCAGGCGTCGCAAGGATGTGAGTGTGGGGATGGCGTTGTGCGTATCTTGATGCGTTGACTAGGATGCGTTGACTAGGATGCGTTGACTAGGATGCGTTGGCTAGGATGCGTTGGCCTGCATGGTGCTGCAGGCATGTGAGTGTGGAGGCCGTTTAAGAGTCGGCATTGTGCGGACCCACTGTCGTAGGCGTGAGGCGGTTTGTGAGGAGCTGTACAATGTGCGCGGTTGGCTTTGTGTGGATGAAAGTGGTTTTGTAAGGGTGTGAGTGTGGAGGTGGCCGCTTCTACTTATAGGGTTGGCGAGGACCGTTCACACACGTACATGCATACGCACACACACACACACACACACACACACACACACACACACACACACACACACACACACGCACGCACGCACGCACACACACACACACACACACACACACACACTCACTCACTCACTCTCTCACACACACACACACACACACACACACACACACACACACACACACACACACACACACACACACACACACACAAACACACACACACATACACAGCTGCACGACCGTCTCACCACTGCCACCAACCTTGTGACCCTCCTCCATAAAGCCCTGGAATGTGCGGAGCCTGCCACCCCTGCTCCTGTAACCACCCCCACACCTTCAGCACCGACAGGCAAGGGCCCAGGTGCAGCGTCAGCTGCAGCTGCTGCTGCTGGTGCGGGCACAAATACTACCGGCAAGAGCAGCAAAAGTGGTAAAAAGGGGAACCCCAAAGGGGGGCCTGCGGCCACAGGAGTAGCAGGGGCAGGGGGAGGGAAGGGGAAGGGGGGAGGGGGGGTGAGCAAAGCGCTGGAAGAGAAGCTGTGCAAGGCGGTGCAGAAGCTGGAGAAGCTGCCGGGCGTGAACCAGGTGTGTGTTTTTATGTGTTCCAGTGTATCTGTGTGTGTGTGTGCGTGTGTGTGTGTGTGTGTGTGTGTGTGTGTGTGTGTGTATGTGTGTGTGTATGTGTGTGTGTGTGTGTGTGCCTGTGTGCTGGGTCGTGTTTGTGCTCTTTATACATGTGCGTTTCTGTAAGTCTGGGTGTGCCTGTGTGCTGAGTCATGTCTGTGACGAAAGGAGCAGAGGCTGCTTTGCCTTACCCTTCGTCCCGCTTGCCTACCATCTGCTAGGGTGGCGTTTAGCTTTGCCTGATCTGGGGACTGTGAGATTGGTGGGGATCTGGATCATACCCATATTTCACCAGTCTGGCTCACTTGTGCGTGCGTACGTACAGCGACAGATTTTTGCAATTTTTTTAGCTCCAGCTCACAGGTGCACATAATTTGTACCATGAATGATATGTACCATGAATGATTTGTACCATGAATGATCTGTACCATGAATGATTTGGACCATGAATGATCTGTACCATGAATGATTTGTACCATGAATGATCTGTACCATGAATGATTTGTACCATGAATGATTTGTACCATGAATGATCTGTACCATGAATGATCTGTACCATGAATGATTTGTACCATGAATGATCTGTACCATGAATGATTTGTACCATGAATGATCTGTGCCATGAATGATTTGTACCATGAATGATTTGTACCATGAATGATTTGTACCACGAATGATTTGTACCATGAATGATCTGGGAACTGTGAGACATGTGGGGATCTGGACACTGCCTTGGTCCAAAGTGGCTCCTATTCCTTAATTAATGTGGGGAGTGGCTTTCACTGCCTGCATAGTTTTTTCTTTTTTTCTTTTTTCTTGGTCACGTGGGTGACATAAAGCCTGATCGCTAGTTGTTTTGCTTGGCTTTTAAATCTGCTCATCTTGTCTTCATCCAGATCAAGCTGACATCAGTCATGGTGCAGCAAACAAGGAAATGCCTAGGGTTGGCCAAAACTATACGTACATGCGCACACACGGTGCATACACGGGATTCTTGGCAGGGACACCGCCACATATACGATCATATACGGTGTACATTTACGGTTCTGGCCAACCCTAGAAAGTCCCCGTGCTCAAACGTATGGTCCAAACTGCCTCGTTGCTGCGGGTTCAGGCGGCCCCAGACGTTGCTTGGCTGAAGCCAGACTCAAAGCTGCACCAGACGTATACTACATACGCTTCAAGCTTAAATGCCTGCACTGTTCAAAGAATTGAGCACTGTATTTGTGCTAGCTTGAGTGCTTGCACTGTTCAAAGAATTGAGCACTGTGTTTGTGCTAGCTTGAATGCCTGCACTGTTCAAACAGTAGATGTGTGTTATTTACAAATTTACCAACTCTCTGCTGCAGATCCAGGTAGTCCTGAAGGCTGGGTGTGCTTGCAGTGTGCGTTGATCTGCTAGATACTCCAGCCAATGCACTGTACTTGATCATGATGTGCTGCAGATCGAGATGGCCCTGGAGGCTGGGTGTGCCTGCAGTGCGCATGGGACAGCCCCACACTCCAACCATTGCACCGTGCTCAATAATGATTCGCTGGAATTTGATGTGCTGCAGATCGAGATGGCCCTGGAGGCCGGCTTAGGTGAAATGGGCAGCAAAGACACAGCAGCCTCACGCAAAGCGGAGCGTGTGGTACGTTGTTGGACGGTTGCGAGAAAATGTTTGAAACTGTACCACGTTGTGCGTTCTGATGAGGCTGGTGCCACAGTGCTTGCTTGGCTGGAGGTGGTGTTTAAGTGGCTGCGGTGCTGCTTTTGCTAGAGGTGGCTGCAATGTTGCTTTTGCTAGATGGGTGGTATGTGGCTTGAAAGATGCAGCAACCTCACGTGAGGCAGTGCTCGTGGCATGTTCTTGGAAGTTATATAAACAATCTGCGTGGTTGCTAGGAACCTGAAGATGTCTAAACATCTGCATACTTCCATTGTTCCTGTAGGATGCAGTAAGAGCAGGAGCGGGCTGCAGCTTTCCCCATATGCTCTCGAGCCAGAAATTAAAATTTGTATCTGCATTGTTCTCATCACGTCTGTAGGATGCGGCACAGTGGGAATGGAAGCGGGCTGCAGTGTACCTTTATACCTTTCAAGTCAAGCATTGAAATTTGTATCTGCATCGTTTTCATCACGTCTGTAAGATGCGGCACAGTGGGAGTGAAAGTGGGCTGCAGTGTACCTTCTCACCTTTTTAGTAAAGCATTGAACTATTTATCTGCGTCGTTTTTATTGCGTCTGTAAGATGCGGCACAGGGGAGTGGAAGCGGGCTGCAGTGTACCTTTTTACCTTCCAAGTCATGCATTGAACTATTTATCTGCGTCAATTTCATCACGTCTGTAAGATGTGGCACAGCGGGAGTGGAAGTGGGCTGCAGTGTACCTTTTTACCTTTGAAGTCAAGCATTGAACTATTTATCTGCGTCAATTTCATCACGTCTGTAAGATGCGGCACAGTGGGAGTGGAAGCGGGCTGCAGTGTACCTTTCTACCTTTGAAGTCAAGCATTGAATTATTTATCTGCGTCAATTTCATCACGTCTGTAAGATGCGGCACAGTGGGAGTGGAAGCGGGCTGCAGTGTACCTTTCTACCTTTGAAGTCAAGCATTGAACTATTTATCTGCGTCATTCTAATTACGCCTGTAGGATGCAGCACAGCGGGAGCAGGAGCGGGCTGCGGCAGCAGCTGGGAAGGAAGAGGAGAAGGTACACAATGTTGTTTTTACCAGGGATGCTCAGACACAGAGAGAAGTAGCGTGCTGTGTTCACGAGTGTGTTGTGTTTACCAGAGATGCTCAGACACAGAGAAGGGTAGCGTGCTGTGTTTGAAAGTGTGTTGTGTTTACCAGAGATGCTCAGACACAGGGAAGGGTAGCGTGCTGAGTTTAAAAGTGTGTTGTGTTTACCAGAGATGCTCAGACACAGAGAAGGGTCGCGTGCTGAGTTTGAAAGTGTGTTGTGTTTACCAAAGATGCTCAGACACAGGGAAGGGTGGCGTGCTGAGTTTAAAAGTGTGTTGTGTTTACCAGAGATGCTCAGACACAGAGAAGGGTAGCGTGTTGTGTTTAAAAGTGTGTTATGCTTACCAGGGATGCTCAGACACAGGGAAGGGTAGCGTGCTGAGTTTAAAATGTGTTGTGTTTACCAAAGATGCTCAGACACAGGGAAGGGCAGCGTGCTTTGTTTGCTGGTCTTGTCTTGTAAGAGATGGTCCAGTAAGGTTAGACTGCCTGAAGCCACGGACTGTTTGCCGTTGCCCAAGAAAGCAGAAAAAATACCACGAATTGCTGCTTAAACACTAGATATAACCTTCACCCTGCCCTTAAACCCGTATCCGCTTCAAAGATGGACGTATGCGCTGATCTCTTATTGATGTGGAAAGTGGTTTCCACTGCTTGCGTGGTTTCCCTTTTTTTAATCAGGGAATGGTCGTAGCAAACTTTGTGTGTGTGTGTGTGTGTGTATGTGTGTGTTACAAAATTTGCTCATGGTTGACGAGTACCAAGCGCTCTGCATATGGCAAACTGATTATTTTGTGGTAACCTTGCTCAAGGTTACGAGTACCAAGCGTCCTGTGTGCAGGAAGCATACATGTGACCCTTAGTGTGCGAGCTGAGTCTCGTACAGTTGACAGACTGCACATGACAGGCCAAGCCGTTGTGTTGGGTGCATGCACCCCTTTCTTGGCAAAAAGCACCCCTCTCCCTCCTACGATAACACTACATAAATGTTCCTAAACAGCGCTGCATTCTTGTTCCCCTTCCCTCCGACCTCCGACCCTGTGCAACGCGCAAGCACACATACACCCTATGTCCCTCTTTTCCTACTCTAATTTCACATGCATAAGCACACGTGCACACACCTACACTCCGTGCAAGCGCCCCCTCCTCCCTCCTCCCCTCTCACCCCACAGAAAGCCAAGCTATGTCCCTCTGCTCCTACTCTAATTTCACATGCATACGCACACGAGCACACACGTACAGTCCGTATAAACGCCCCCTCTCCCTCCTCCCCTCCCTCCCCACAGAAAGCCAAGGCCGCTGAGAAGAGTGCCAAAGCATCCGGCTTCTCCACTGTCAAGGAGCTGCAGAAATCCAAGCAGGTCTTCAAGGTGGGTGCTCACGGTTACTAACAAATATATAGGGTTGGCCAGAACCGTGTATTTACGCCGTATAGACCGTGTATATGAAATGTTAAATTCCCGCCAAAACAACCGTATACACAACGAACATATGTATGGGTGTGGCCAACCCTACAAATTTACTTCCCTTTCCGTTAATGTGGGGAGAGTGGTTTCTGCTGCCTGCGTAGAGATGTTTTTGTCCTCAGGGGTGCAGCACAAATTGGGATTCATTTCTTCCTGTCCTCAGAAATGCAGCACGATTAAGGATGTGTCTCATCGCGCTCTGTACTACCCTCCTCATAACAATAGGAAGAATACTCAGGCGGTGCAAAGTCACCCCTTGCATAATCTTATACGTGCTCATATGTGTAGGATTGGCCAGAACCATGTATATACGGTGTACATACGGTATTTTTGGCTTGGAAATCACCAAATATACGGTGTATATATACGTATATTTACGGTTCTGGCCAACCCTACATATGTGCTATCAGCTCCGCAACACAAAAATCATACGGATGAGACGTGACATTGAACACAACCCCCACAAATGTCTGAGCAATAATCCTGGTGGTGTGCAGGCTTCTGCCTCCCAACCATCCAATCCCACTTGAAAAGTTTTTCTTAATTTTGTTTTCCAGGTGGGATGTTGTGTGTCTCTGCATCCATTGGGTGGTGCACAACACAAAACAACATCCTTTCCTAATCCATGCCGGTAGTGTTTGCACTATCTGCGTTATTTTTTCTATTCATTCCAGCATGACTGATTGGCCCACCATAGCCATCCAAAGTTCTCCTCTAATCGGTACAAAGTTGTATAGATTCATTATTGCAACCTTCCCATTAGTTAGCTTTAGTATGCATACAAATTGTACACAAATTGCCTTGTACAAACTGCCACATGCGATCACACACGCACGCACGCATACACACCATCACCCCCACCCTCGCGCGCGCGCACACACACACACACACACACACACACACACACACAAACACACACACACACACACACGCATACACACACACGCACACACACACACACAAACACACACACACACACACACTCACACGCACACGCACACAAACACGTGCACACACAGAGCTTCTTCAAGGCCGGCCCCTCCACGCACACACCTGGGCCCACCCCCCTCAACCGCACCATTTCATCAGGCCTAGCAACTACCACCCCCCCTTCAGCCCACCACGTACACACCACAGGAAATCCTACTCCACCGCAACCCTCCCCTCCCCCTGCCCCACACAACTGTGGCAACCTTCCACCCAATGTGACGATGGGTATGGAAGCAGCAGGTGAGTTGCGCGTTTATATGTGCGCAAATGTGTGTGTCGCCACTTACAGGCGTTGCAGCTCATCCACATGCACGTGCAAGGCCATAAACAGATTTTAGGTGCATCTTTAGATTTACCGTTTGAGGCATCTACACACTCACACACACACACACACACACACGCAAGAACACACGCAAGCACACACACGCAAGCACACACACGCAAGCACACACGCAAGCACACACGCAAGCACACACACACACACACACACAGACACGTGAGTCGTGACTACATTGCCCTGGTGGTTGTGGTGGTGGTGGTCGTGGTAGAGCACAAGCAGTGCAATTAAAGGGGCATGGCAGTAACTGCGCCGAAACCGCCCACCTGCAATATTCACAACCCACCTACCGTACTCACCACCATGTACAGGTGGAGGTGACTGTGTTGCCGCAATGGGTGGTGGTGATGCTGCACAAGCAGCAGCATTGGGTGCGTTGAGTGGGGCAGCGTTTGTCACAGCATCCCCCCCTGTGGCAGTGGCAGTGCTCCCCCCCTGCCCCTCCCTGCCCCCCCACTGCAACGTGGGCTCCAGCTATGAGGAGGTGTGTGTGTGTGTGTGTTCTTGCGTGTGGGAACCCTTGTGGATGTGGCGTTTGGATGTGGGTGCAAGTCAGCCAGTTAGGCCATTGCTCCACACGCATCTTAATGGGTGAGTGTAGGCGGGTGGGGGAGATCCAAGGGTGCGGCTTTGTGGGTAGTGTACGTTCTTTTTTCGTTTCGTAGATGAATATCTATGCCAGCGGCCTGATGGAACGTCCTAGAAAATATGTCAGCCCATGGTGCAAAGTGGTCTTGATCTGCCTCTGATCTGTGTGGACTGTGCAGCAGTAATAAAGTAAGCAGTGTGCAGCAGTAATAAAGTAAGCATGAGGAGCGTGCTGCTTTTGGCATCAGTGAGTCGGCTACTACCAAGCTCTCAATGCAACAAGCTGGCTTGAGCAGATCAGGACTTTTCAGTAGCCCAACCCTTTCTGCTGCAACAAGTCAACAACCAACTTGTTCATGATTTCCTTTCTCAGCAGAACAACAGACTTTTTCTTCTTCTTTCTGAGCCTATGGGTTTATTTGTGGCTGGCCGAGACCAGTCAGCAGCCGATCAGCCAAACAACCTGGCTGAAGGTCACCCCCCATTGTAACCATTGTAACCATTGAGCAGATCAGCAAGCCGGGCCATGTAGACACTGTATCAATTGGTCAATCGCTGTTGCTTAGGGTTGGCCAGAACCGTATATCTGCATGTAGACACTGTATCAATTAGGGTTGGCCAGAACCGTATATCTGCATGTAGACGCTGTATCAATTAGGGTTGGCCAGAACCGTATATCTGCATGTAGACACTGTATCGATTAGGGTTGGCCAGAACCGTATATCTGCATGTAGACACTGTATCAATTGGTCAATCGCTGATGCTTAGGGTTGGCCAGAACCGTTTATTTAGTCAGTTTAAAAAAAAAGGGTTGGCCAGAACCGTATATCATTTAGTCAATCGCTGATGCTCAGGGTTGGCCAGAACCGTATATCATTTAGTCAATCGCTGATGCTCAGGGTTGGCCAAAACCGTGTATCATTTAGTCAATCGCTGATGCTCAGGGTTGGCCAGAACCGTGTATCTGCACCGTATATGACCATAAATTCGGTGATTTCCCTGCCAAAAATACCATATATACACCGTACATATATATGGTCCTGGCCAACCCTACCGATGCTCTGATGATTTGCTTTTCTATTGCGCAATTCAGTTGCGGGTGCCCAGATGCACGGTGGTCTCAGCTGAGCTTTGCAGTCGGGACAGGTCACATAATTGACTTCTCTCCTCTCAGTATGATTGTCACAGGTGCCCAAACGTGACGATCTGGGCTGCTTGTCGTTGTGTACCAAACAATACCAGTGTTTTAAATAATCAAATATTACTAGTGTATCAAATAATCAGATATTACTAGCGTATCAAATAATCAAATAATACTAGTGTATCAAATAATCAAATATTACTAGTGTATCAAATAATCAAATAATACTAGTGTATCAAATATTGCTTTGTACAGTTTCTGAGTATGACACAGCCTGAAACCTTTGTCTCAATTTACCCTCTATGGAAGACTAATCACAGGTGCTGGGCCCACGGCGATCTGAGCTAGATTGTATGAATGCAGCAGGCTCAAAGCCTTGCTCACTGCAATTTCTAGAATTTCGACTGCAGGTGCTGGGCGTGCGGCGATCTGAGCTAGGTTGTGGCTCAAAACCTGTGATTCACTGCAGTTTCTAGAATTTAATTTTTGAAATTTCGACCGCAGGTGCTGGGCGCGCGGCGATCTGAGCTCGATTGTATGAATGCAGCAGGCTCAGAGCTTTTCACTCACTGCAGTTTCTAGAATTTCGACTGCAGGTGCTGGGCGTGCGGCGATCTGAGCTAGGTTGTGGCTCCAAACCTATGATTCCCTGCAATTCCTGGGATTTCGACCGCAGGTGCTGGGCGCGCGGCGATCTGAGCTAGGTTGTGGCTCCAAACCTATGATTCCCTGCAATTCCTGGGATTTCGACCGCAGGTGCTGGGCGCGCGGCGATCTGAGCTAGGTTGTGGCTCCAAACCTATGATTCCCTGCAATATCTGGGATTTTGACCGCAGGTGCTTGGCGCGCGGCAATCTGAGCTAGGTTGTGGCTCCAAACCTATGATTCCCTGCAATATCTGGGATTTCGACCGCAGGTGCTGGGCGCGCGGCGATCTGAGCTAGGTTGTGGCTCCAAACCTATGATTCCCTGCAATATCTGGGATTTCGACCGCAGGTGCTGGGCGCGCGGCGATCTGAGCTAGGTTGTGGCTCCAAACCTATGATTCCCTGCAATATCTGGGATTTCGACCGCAGGTGCTGGGCGCGCGGCGATCTGAGCTAGGTTGTGGCTCCAAACCTGTGATTCACTGCAATATCTGGGATTTTGACTGCAGGTGCTGGGCGCGCGGCGATCTGAGCTGGACCGTGTTTATGCAGCAGGCTTGAGCAACGATGGGGTGCTTGCTCTGCGTGAGAGCTTGCACAGGAGCTGGAAGCACGAAGCAGCTACGCAACGCATGCATGTGCCTGGTGAGTGTGAGTGTGAGCGTGTGTGTATGTATGTATTTATGTGTGTGTGAGCATGTGCGTGTGCGAGCATGTGCGTGTGAGCATGTGCGTGTATGTGTGTGTGTGCGTGCGTGCATATGTGTTATGGAGTTGTGTGTTACATAAGTGTGAGCCTTTTGTCTCTTACAACCTCATCTACAAGATAAGCTGAGCCCACCAGATCCTCTTCACGCTCACCCTGACGGTATTGATAGTCGCGACTCTGCTAGCCTCCAGCCTCTCTCTTCTTTGAACCTCCATTGTGTGTCTAGGTACATGGAAATTAAAGTAGGGAAATCATTAAGCGTAGCGTCATACACTGTGTGATGTGTGACGTGTGATGTGTGATGTGTGATGTGTGATGTACACACGGTCCAAGCCAAACCTAGATTATATTCCACTTTCAAAAAGTCTAGTGGTGGTGCAGCACATCACCATTGTTGCGCTGCGTGCATTGTTAGGGTTGGCCATAGCCATACATATATACATATATTCGGTGTATGTACGGTACTTTTATTAGGGGATTCACCATACATGC
>Ga0307947_1002492_pt1 | contig 14759 bp, 16 predicted proteins | sample OrgLakmetagen232_FD_201840 | JGI IMG/M metagenome (GOLD analysis project Ga0307947, IMG submission 201840) | Saline water microbial communities from Organic Lake, Antarctica - #232 | ecosystem: Environmental > Aquatic > Non-marine Saline and Alkaline > Saline | place: Antarctica: Organic Lake...
AGAGAGAGAGGCACACAGAGAGAGAGAGAGAGAGAGAGAGAGAGAGAGAGAGAGAGAGCGGGAGGGGGGGGGGAGAGACTGGGGGAAAGAGCGAGAGAGAGATATGAGATCAGCAGCAGATGTGCCAGGTGCAAAGATCGTTTTTAAAGAAATGTTATGAGCGTCCACACCTGTAGCTTGTACAAACGAATACCTCAATGCACAATTCGCGCGAATAACTGATGTGTACACATATCATGGCATTGCGTGTGAGTCTACGTGCATTTTTATTAGTCTTCATTCTTGATGTGCAGGCAACCCGCAAACAACAAATTTTCCTGCCCTTTTGGGGCAGAGCCCCCTGGGGCGTAGTCCCCCTTATGTTCATGTTAAGTTTGACTGAAAGAATAGAGCTTTGAGCCTCCCAGGCCACCTCAGAATGTAAAAAAATTGTATGAAATAGAAGCTAATTTGCGCTGATTCCGGAACACCCCGGTCAAACCCTCCTCCACGCGCGACCCCGAAGAGGTCGCGTGTCACTTTTTTACCGGGATACAATTGGGTGTTTTCTTCATAAATTTAGAGTGTTTCCCATCATATTCTTAGCCCTTCTTCTTAGTGGTGTTGTTGAGTGAGGTAGAAGGCCGACCGATCCCAACACGCTAACAACGCTTGCAGCAGCAGAGCAGAGACGGTAGCAGCTCCACAGCACTCGGGAGGACAGGCGAACGAGGGCCCGGGAGAGGACCCGCGTCCAGCACTTGGCACTGCACTTGGAGCAACAGTCTCAGCCTGGCAATGCCACTCATCAGGCACAGGAAGCAGCAGCCCAGCCAGAGTTGGTGGCTTTGAACAACCGTATGGAGCTCAGGCGTCAGAGGAGCATTTCAGAAGGATTTTAGCCACCCTGAATTGCTCGCTCACCCGTGAGCACACAGCTGTTGAGGTATATATCGGAGGTCTTACACACCATTGGCAAGCAAACAGCTTCTGACACGGAATGGTATGACAGGGACTGTGCAAACGCAAGAGGGGGGGGTGCAGGGGGGGCGCGGCCCCCCCTGAATTGTCGAACTCATTTGCCGCTTTTCATTGCAAAGACCAGGCTGCCATCTCAGGTTGAACAGGAGCAGTGGGGTGCAGAGGGAGTGCAGGCCCCCCTGAATCACTCTCACTACATTAGGTACAACTTTAATGCAGGTTGCAGCGCAGGCTCCGCCCCATTTTTTGTGATCCGCAGGATCACACCCTACTTGTCATGATCTTAATTTGGTATTTGCCTTAAACGGGGTGGTATACACTATCACCCCCAGGCATCACCATGATTTACTGGACACACACCTTTCTTTCACTGTTTGCGCCTTTATGATTTACATTCCTGTTCCTTTTTTGTTTTCTCTCTCTCTCTCTCTCTCTCTCTCTCTCTCTCTCTCTCTCTCTCTCTCTCTCAGTTCAGGTCCTTTACTCCTTGTTATCGCTTGTCAATTCTGTACCGACCTTGGACATACAGCCTTCCTGCCAGCTGCTGAATCTCCAATCCATTACCAGCTTCTTGCCAGGCACCAGCTCTTTAAACTCTCCCTGTAAGCAACAGGGACAGAGCTATTTGTAATTTGCATGCTGCATGCTGCATAATGCATCATTCACAAGGCATGAAAAGTGGCAAACCACACTGCTCGCTGTTTGTGATCCGTGTTAAATTATCACGCAACTCCTGGCACATGACTGATGCATGCAAAGTTGCAGCTTGGCGACCAAACGCAGCATATTCAACCAGAGCTTGGTATTTCTGCTTGCAGCACATTCTGCCAGGGCCTGAGTATTTCTGCTCGCAGCACATTCTACCAGGGCTTGAGTATTCCTGCTCCTGAATGTAATCAAGGCTGCTTGGATCACCCGAGTCACCATCCCCCATTTAAGGACACAGCTAGACAAATCAAAAGGGTTGAGTATCGCCAGGTGATATTGAGATTACAGACATTTACAAATCCAAGAAATCGCGCACACACACATACACGCACACACACATACACGCACACAAACACACACAAACACACACACACACAAGAGCACGCACCTGTACTGCATCACTGAACCAGCTCAGCTTTCCGCCCGGCTGAGGCTGCACGACTGCTTTGCTCTGTAAGTGCGAACATAAGTAGGAGGATTTGTCAGCGAGTGGTGTAAGACACTTCCACAGGTACACACACAGGTTACACATACTGGGGACATACGGTACAGGTTGTAGCATTTTTGCACCAGTCGTGTTGCATATGCACAGGGTTGGCCAGAACCATATATATACACCGTGACCGTATATTTGGTGATTTCTACGCAAAAAACACCGATATACATCGTATATTTAGGTTTCTGGCTAACCCTACATATGCATGAGAGGGGCGACACGACAAAAGACGTAAAAGCAGGAGGGAAAGCAAATTTGATTGTGAGTACCAAATGCCTGCAAATTAATGACGGTTAAAATCGTTTGTAATCACCGCATAAGGCCGGACCATAGGAATCTACCTGCTAGACACACACAAATTATTCTATTTTTTTAAAGTTTATATTCCTGAAATGTTTATATTAAATGGGTTGCTATTACTGGTATAAATATATCCAGCACATATGCACAGCCAGACCAGCTCTCCAACAGTCAAAATAATCGAGCGTCGCAGCACGTCCAATTGGCTTGTGCCTTCCAAGCTCACGTTAGACAACAACAGGCCTTACTCTGAATTACACGTGGCAGCTTTAATTTTGTCTTAGAGCACCCGCAATACACCGGATCATGATTGAAAGTGCTGGGGCATGGTAAGTTGAGGAAAGTGTTTGTAGGAACCCTTGGGCCGCCTAGAGAAAGTGTGCTGTTGCTCTCAGTGCCCTACACTTAAGCAAAGTGCTGGGACAAGATGCGTCTAAGGAAGCATCCGTCGGCGCCCTTGAGATCCTAAGGCAAATTACCCTACCCTCGGGCAAAGTGCTGGAGCAGGCAGGGCTTAGATCATGGTGATACAGCAGACGCTTGTGGTTACTCAGCAGACGGTTGTGGTTACTTAGCAGACGGTTGTGGATACTCAGCAGACGGTAGTGGATACTCAGCAGACGGTTGTGGATACTCAGCAGACGGTTGTGGATACTCAGCAGACGGTTGTGGTCACTCAGCAGACGTAGTGGATACTCAGCAGACAGTTGTGGTTACTCAGCAGACGGTTGTGGTTACTCAGCAGACGCTTGTGGTTACTCAGCAGACGCTTGTGGTTACTCAGCAGACGGTTGTGGTTACTCAGCAGACGGTAGTGGATACTCAGCAGACGGTTGTGAATACTCAGCAGACGGTTGTGGTTACTCAGCAGACGATAGTGGATACTCAGCAGACGGAATCCCAGGTAAAAGGCGCTGAGCTATGACACTAGGTCTAACCATTTCAATTTTATGACGTCACACCCCAGCGACAGTCCAGAGCCCGTGATGCCTTTGGTACGTATATCAAACACACGCATCAGCATCACCAAGCCCACGCATCAGCATCGTCCACCACACGCATTAGCATCGGCATCATCCACCACACGCATCAGCATCGACATCATATAGCACATGCATCAGCATTATCCAGCACTACCTACGCACCTGCGTGAAAGCCATCATCTTGCCCTCTACCACAAAGCACTCATACAGGTCCGAGGCATGGCAGTAGAAGCGCTCGGTGATCTTCAGGTCGCTGCGGCTGGCCTTGGCCTGCCACACACCAGTGTTGTGGAATTGTATCAAACACCAGTGTAGCAGAACTGCACCACACACCAGTGTTGTAGATTTGCACCACACAACATTGTTGTATCACACAACAGTGTCGTAAAATTGTATCACACAAGCATGCTTGTAAGTGTATGAATGCCAAGGAGCACTTGAAGGCCAATGCATCTGGCCTTAGCATCAATCATGTACGAACTCACAGGTGTGCACACCAATTGTGCATGTGGGTGCGTGCGTGTATGGCGTATGTGTGTGAGCACAAACATAAGTAATGATGGTGCTCAAATCCGTAAAACTGGCCTTTGCCTGCAACATCATGAAGAAGCCCATGCATCAAACACTGACATATATGCACGCACACGCACACGCACACAACCACACACACACACACACACACACACACACACACACACGCACGCACACATGCGCACCTGCTTGCTAGGAGCAGAGGTGCTTGGGGGTGCCTTGACCTCCTCTGGAGCAGCAGATGTCAGCTTCGTTTTCCCACCTGTGCAATTGTATTTGTATCTTGTTTGTGTCTGTACGTGTCTGTGTGTGTATATGTGTGTGCATGTGTGTGCCTGTGTGTGTGCATGTGTGTTGTGTGTCCACACACAGCACACTTATGCGCAAAACTTTGTGATGCGCCTTTCTTTGGTAGGGAAATCATTACAAATTACCTATATTACTAGGAGCAAGAATGTCACAGTGGTGCATGTGCATTTGAAAGGGTTGCCCGGGCTTGCATGTAGGCGTACAAGGACTACCCCCGGGAGCAGTGTGGTGCTACAGTAGTGCGCATACAATCCTGGCCCATCTAACACACGCGCAAGAAAAAGTCAACTTGGCTGTCATTCACTGTAGTGGTGGCCACCCACGCCCCTACACCCAAACACAAATCATGCACACACACACATAAACACACTCTCACACACTTGGAAAGGGCTGTATGGCCCTCACCTGTGGTGGTGGAGGCGGATGTGGTACTAGGGGGGGCAGTAGCCCCAGGCTGGCTGGCATACCCTCCCGCCCGCAGTTCAGCTACGTACTTATGAATGGCATCCACAAATACCTGCACAAATTGCAGATCACATTGGCAGCGTGTCATGGTGCAGCTGGTCGCGGAAGAAAGGGTACCGAGAGGACCAGTGGACTCAGGTACCCATAACAAATGGCTATCATAGAAGCGTCAGGCTATGCATTACAAAAGGAACCCGCATTAGGCGCACACAAGCTTTGCAGCACGCACGCAAGCCTAATAGATTTATGACAGGTGTCAGAGCATCAAACAGGCTGTAAAAAGCTTCATCTTTGCCTGTGATACTGATCAGGACAATTAAGGGCAGTGAGTGGGCTGTTGCACCAGCCATAACAAAAGGAGCCATGACAAGTGTTAAACCAGGCATAACAAGCATTACATTAGCCAAACAAAAGGATCCATAAGAAGTGTTAAACCAGCCATAACAAAAAAAGCCAGAACAAGTGTTAAACCAGTCATATCAAGTGCTACACCAGCCACAACAAAAGGAGCTACCTCCTCTCACCTTTTTGCTGGAGCCCTGCAAGAAAGCTTCCTTGAGGGCCTTTGATGCCTTTGTCTCTGTGTCTACGCCAAACCTGACCTGCGGAGGGTACGTGTCGTTGAGCACTCTGGTTTGCAAGGCACAGGGATGCTGGTCATGGAGAGGCCAGACAAAGATGTTACAAAAATGGTTACAAAGGTGGCTTTAGCTAACCTCCCTGCTCTCTGTAATCAGGTAAGAGGCATCATAATTCCTCAACGTTGAAGCAACACATCATGAGCATCATATTCACATCCATTGGATTACTGTGACGCGCAACTTAGACGCCCTCTATTCACAATATGCAAACATGCACGTGCACATAACAGGTGAATATGTGTTGTGTGCATATATGAGCAGTACACTGCACGGCCGCGCGTTTGTGCAACACAACTATGTATATGCGCTTGTGCGTGCTTGCGCACGTGTGCGTGCGTGCGCTCACGCAGGGCAATGAAACGCTCGTGCACTTGTCTGACTGACACCAGGACATCAGGACCTCAGGAAACGCCAGGCACAAAACTTGCAAGCCCAACCCTACCTCAGGCTCTTCGTCTGCGTTCTCATCAGATACATAAGGCAGCACCACCTTGCCCTTGGCTTCTTCCCCGTTCACGGTGCCGACCCAGTTCAGCTTTATCTCTGCGGTTGGAGAAGGGTATAGAGTACACATAAATATAGATAGATGTGTCAGTGTGTGGGATCAAGGCACCGCTGTGCCCTTGCCCCTCCTTACCTCCAAGTTGCCTCTCATTTGCTTGATCTCAAAAGTAAAAATACTGTTCGTTTTCTTGTGTGTGTACGTGCGCGCTTGTGTGTGTGAGTGACTATTGTACCACAAAAACAATCAGCGATCTCCCCCTTTTGCCCCTGAGCCCAATTACTGCTCAAGCTTTACTCCAAGTCTAGACTCGCATTCGCAGGAACACTTATGAGTGCTGCAAATTACAGCTCCCAGTCAAAGCACAACATAAGGCATTTACATTTACCCTGAAGCTATCAGCCTGCTCGCAGCTCTAGATCCTGCTAACTAAGTTCAGCAAATTTTAAAAACCTAATAAAGCTAGTGCACAAAATGGTTCAAACCTCCTTTCGTCATTGAGTACCTGACAGCCAAGGGCCTAAGCAGTGTGTAATGCTTTAAAATGTCATTAGAATGCTGACGGGAGCCTGCAACAACTTGCGTCGTTGCTTTAAAGTGTTGTTGAGAAGCTGATGTGCCTGGAGCGATTAGTAGAGAGCAGGGTCCCAACTATAGGCATTTGAAAGAACAACAACCCAGCGCAGACTTGCAAGCTTCACGATATCCATGCAGTTGCCATGCTAAACAACTGTCATGCTGCCTGCGTCTACTTCCACACATGCAAAGCTTGCGGGACTGAGGCGCAGGCCTGTGCTACGCCATTTCTCGCCCTCAAGTACAAATCGTTCCTAGCAACTGCCTCTATCTAAGTTATTAAGTTAAATGGGCAAGGAACCTGCCGCAAGCCTTATTTATGGCTGGCCAGAACCATACACGTGCATACAATACACAGGTACATGGTTACTATAGAAAAGAGAAAGAAAAAACTATGCAGGCAGTGGAAAACCACTTCCCACATTCATTAAGGAGAAGGAGCCACTTCGGTACTGATTATTGTAAAATTCCTCCACCACAGAAAAGGAGAAGACAAATTAATTGGGATCAGGAGGGTCGCAGGCTTGGCCTGAAAGCGGCTATTGATTAGAGTCGGTAACGGATCTAGAGATCACATGGTATCTTGGCAGAGGGGTTATCTTTAAACGCGGTCATATACACGGTAATTGCACGGTTCTAATAAACTAAGCCTTTTCGTGACGCTGACGAAAGCACAACGACCTCTCCCTCTCTTACCTAGCTCATAGCTCGGAATGATCTTGTTTTTGCGGTTGTTCACCAGTGCCTGAGCAGAAGGAGGCAAAAATGCGAATGTTTGCGTGCGTGTTACGTGCGTACCTTGTAGATTGGCAGCGTCACTACAGGGAGCTGCTAGTGTTTGCGGTTGCGTAGGGTTGGAACGCAAGGACACACATGTTGGTAATGGGGGTTACCTTGGAGCAAATGGTCACAAACACAATATATCCTTCGCGTCGGATGGTATCAGCGCTGGGTGTTGCATACAACTCTGCTTCTTTTGAACATCTAAGAAACATGCGCATGTTACCTGCTCGGCTTTTCTGCTGATCTGCACTGCACGAGTGCACACACGCGTATATACACGCACATACACCCACATACGTGCACACACACACACACATACAGCTCTACGCTCGTTCACCACACATACCTCTCCATTTAGACTGTCAAGCCCAGTGATGCTGAGAGTCATGCTTGGAGGGTCACTGATCAGCTGCATGCCGGAGAACAACTCCGTGAGCCGCTACATGCAATACACAGCAGAATATGAAAGGTAAACACAGGAGTGGGAGTGGTTTGCTTGTGCGCAATAGTGTGCAATACGTGCAATATGCTGTAGCAGACGTCAGGTCACAGAAATACAAGACAGGGTAGGGTACCTCTCTGCTCCAGGGCATAGCATCCTTTTCGACCCAATGCCAGCCGCCTACGTTGGTGCCATCTTTCCTGTGTACATGTGTACATGTGTACATGTGTGTGTATATGTGTGTGTATGTGTATGTATGTGTGTGTATGTGTGTATGTGTGTGTATGTGTGTGTGTGCGTACGTGTGCACGTGCACGTGCGTGTGCAATTGCACATGCGCGCATGGGTATGGTGTATGTGTGAATGTGTGTGTGTGTGTGTGTGTGTGTGTGTGTGTGTGTGCGCGCGCGCGTGTACATGTGCATGAGCGTATGCATGCGCGTGTGCGTGCGTGCGTGTGCGTGTGTATGTGTGTGTATGTGTGTGTGCGTGTGTGCGTGTGAGTGTGCATTTGCGTGTGCATGTACGTGTGCATGTGTACACTCTTCTAGAGTCTGCTGGACACAGCAATTGTTCACCTGTCCGCCACAATCCACCTAGCATCACCCTCTCCCAATTTAGCCATGGCTAAAGGATTTCCGGTATAATTACGGTATGTTGCCTCAACTCGTTTACTTGTAATTACAACGTTATTTATTATTTATAAAATGACAGATTATTTCGATGACTTTGACGACGCAGATTTTGAAGCCCTGGATGCTGTGTGTGCCCAGTACACAGCAGCTAGCTCACAGCAGCCTGCCATCCCACCTCCCATACCTCACCACACTGGCACATTTAGCTCTGGAGATGGGCGTCAGGCAAGACGCTGATTGTGATGTTCACCCCCTCGTGCGCAGCGTGGTTGCCTGTCCCGGCGAGCATAGAGAGGCATATTAAGCATTGTGTGTAAGTATTTATTTCTGAATTTCTGCCCCCCCCCATTTATGCAGCAGCTGTTGGTTGGGAATGACCGTGCTCGACAGCTCAACGGACCCCCCCATGCCACGCGTCCCCAGAATCAAAATGACCCCTCCCACGCCCCTTATCATCTAAATGAGCACCTGAAACAGCACCAGCCGCAGCAGCATCACCTCCAGCCTGCGCCTCACGCACCTCACTACAGCGCAAGCGTGCTGGGCCTGAAGGAACATGCAGCTACCACTTTGAATGCCGTGAACCTGCAGCACCAGAACATACAAAGCTCTGCCGTGCCTGCAGCTGTGGAACCTGGCGCTAAACCAACAAGCAATCAGCAGCAGGCTCAGGAACAGCTACCGACAGCCAGGGGCATGCCCTCCACCTCTAACGCACCAGCTCAGGCCCGCAACCACCTTGCTGCTCCTGTTGCGCTCATGGCACCACCTCCTGTGGTGTGTATGTCTTTTTGTGTTTACGCTTGTATGTGTACTTGTGTGTAAATGTGTGTGTGTGTGTGTGTGTGTGTGTGTGTGTGTGTACATGTGTACATGTGTATGCGTGTAAGTGTTTCGCTTTCCGCAACAAACAAAAGTGCAGCAGCCTCCTTGTATCTATGCATCAAGTCCGCCTACAACAACACACTGCGCACCACTGCTTCCCCGCTCCAACAGGGAGGCTTCCAGCAGTTTCGTTTCTCTGGCGGTTCTGCCCCCCCCCCTCCACCCTCCTCCACACCAGGTATGGGCTTTGCGACCTTAGCTTCCACCTCCTCCACAGGCACTCTGGGTAGTGGAGGAGCCCCCTCTCGCCATGGCAGTGGACACAGTGGCAGCAGGGAGCACATGCAGGTAAAATCGGCCTGGCCGCCTCTGACCCTTCATACTGCACATTTCACAGTACAATGTTAAATTAAGTCCCTGCATTGCCCCTAAAATTTGAACGTACTGCTTCCAGCATGTGCGGCACCATGACATGCATATGGCTCTCCCTGCACGCAGGCCAGTGGTGTGGGTCTCCAGGGGGCACCACACTGCCAGCACCAGCCTCCGCAGCAGTACCACGCCCATCTTCACCTGCACCCTCCGCAGCAGCAATGCTGGCAAGGCCCCCCTCAGCAGCTCCCTTCCTGCAGTGCAAGCCTGGGCCCGCACATAGGTAACTGTACTGGTACACACATACATACACACACATGCACGCATACAAACACCCTATCCTTAAATTATGCTGGTCATGTTTGTTTGTCCTACTGCACTAAAGTAGGAAGGTAGATCTGGCTTGAGTATGACTTGTTTCTTATTAGCTGAGCATAACTCTGCACTATATTTTCTGCTATCTTACTGGCGACTCACACAAGCAGCACGTTAACACGCGTGCTCACATACACACATATACACACACATTCACATACGCGCTGCTTTGGCTACCCTTCACAGGCAACCCCCCCTACCCAATCAGCAGCAACGGCAGCAATGGTGGCGGAGGTGGAGTGGGGGGGACTGGGGCAAGTGGGCTCGGTAGAGCAAGCTTACCTCCTGCTCTTCCCCCTGGCCACCCAGTAGCTACTAGCGCGGGTATCCAGGGGCCTGGATCAGGTGTGTTAGATGGCTGTTTATATGCAAGGTCGCATGCTGACTCAATGCATAGTTGGCTTGCCTCAACGCTTGTACGGCCTGCTGTTCCCCTGGCCACTCAGCAGCTTCTAGTACGGGCACCCAGGGGCTAAAAGCAAAGTGTATTTTTACGGCTGCTGAAAGTGAATAAGGAAGATGTAAGCTGAAAGAACCAGTATGCATGAAGGAATACCTGCTTATCCTAGACAGAGCTCCCCACCAACAGGAGCTTTCCATCACAGTTTCAGGCTTGGCCCTAGATATGCACGGCATACAGCAGCACTTTCAGCAAGGCAATCTTTACGATGCTATGTACAGCGTGTGTGGCTATTGGCCAATTTGCAAAAAAATTACACCAGAGCAAAACATCTTGCTCCGACGCAGGAGTGTGTGTGTGTGTGCAATGAAGCTCAAACGCACACACTTTGACATGAGTACGGAGTAAGTCATACATGCTTTGATATATCTCTTCTTCTGCTCCTTCCTTTTTGCTGACTTTTTCTGCTGAAGACCCCCTACGTTGGGTGCTTTCCTCCGCCTTTGTCTTGCTCGGTGGGCTGGTACTTAGTGGTAACGCTGTTTGTTAGGACCACAGTTACTGTGTCATCGCAGTACTTTATAATGGTTTCACCTCCACTTTCGCGCATTATCATCAAATGTGTTGGCGACGCCAACTTGGCGTTGTTTATACGATCCAAGTCTTTGTCTTATTTTGTAAGCAGCACATACGCGCACACACACGGCACGCATATACACAGCCCACAAGCACATATCTGCATGAGCACACGTGACGTGATCGCTCCCACTTTCAAGGTTGCGTCATAGTCGGCACAAGCGCCTGACACTGGCTGCATGACAGCAGTGCAATAACATTATCTATACACGCACTGTCATCAATGTTCATTGAATCTCTTACAAACGTGCTTTAGGTGCCCAAGGCCCTGGGTCAGTAGGCGGTTGGGTGGAGCATCCCGGGACTAGTGGTGGTGGTGGTGGTGGTGGTGGTTACGGCAGCGCTGGTGGTGGTGGTGGTGGCAGTGGTCACGGCAGTGCGGGCGGTAGTGGTGGTGGCAGTGGTATTGGTGGTGGTGGTGTTGGTGGTGGTGGTGGTATCGGGCTGTTGAACCAGTTACTCTTACCCCCCTCTGGTATGAACCCTCACACAGGGCCCCCCAACAGCGGGCCTTGTCTGCCTGGAGCAACAAACGGGGATGGAGGGGTTGGAAGCGGAGGAGGGACGAATTGGGGAGGGGGGGGGGCTCCCTTTGGTGCCACGATGGGTGGGGGGGCGAACGGGGTGAGGGGGAGTGGGGGGGGAATGGGGATGGGGGGAGCTGCAGGTGAGTGAGAAACGCTGTGTTTTGGGTCGGATGGGACTGTCCTGTTATAGGTTGCGCATTTGCTGCGCGAGTTGCATGCAAGGCCCTTGTTTCCTTGTGCTTATACGTGGTTCCCATGGTTGGGATGGTGGTAGCTTGACACATGCAGTTCCTGGCTGTGAGCTGTGGGCATGAGCCAATGCTTTCCAAGTTGCATTTACACGCCTGCCTGCCGTTCTGCAGGCGCTCACCAGCCCCTTAACGGTCCTAGTTTGTGGGAAATAAAGACCAGGTCCTCCCTTGATGCATACTGATTGTTTTACCAGAGAGGCTGGTTTGACTTGACAAAATGTAACACAATGAGAGTCTTGTCGGTGTAGGGATTCACTTGTTTGCCTCCTGCAGGCGCTCACCAGCGCATGCCTGCGATGGGGCCTCCTGTGCGCGTGTGTGCATTCCTGTGGGCATAAACTTCCACTCGTTCTCCTCTAAATGCAGGCGCTCACCAGCGCATGCCTGTAGCAGGGCCGCCTGTGAGCGTGTGTGCCACAGTGGCTCTTGCCAGCTGCACCCACTGCAGCCTGAAGCTCAACCATAGTCCACCGCGGCTGCTGGAACGGCTCAGGTGGGTTGGGGGATGTGACGCAAGGCTTGGGAGCTGACCTTTCTGAGTAGGCTTTTGTGGTGGTGTGTGTGTGTGCGTGTGAATGTGTATGTGCGTGTGTATACGTACGTATGCGTATGTTTTTGTGTGCGTACGCGTACTATGATATCTCTTGGCAGCAGCCTTGCATTCACAGCAGCCTTGGGCTTGGTGCACTTTTTCCTAGCTGCCACATTTACTCTTTGGTTTGGAGAGGAGTGCTTGTGTGTGGGTTTGCTTGTGCGTCACGCATGTACACAAGGAAGAGCTCAAGGAAGTTCTTGCTCCTCCCAGGCGCAGCACGCTGCTCACCTGTTTTTGTGTGATAGGCTGCCACAAAAAAAGTGATTATCTCATAATGTACCCCATAACGCATCTCATAGGCAGACTACAGCATATACAGTAGCAATGCCAAAGGACAGCACACCTTGTAGGCAGGCAAGCAAATACAGTGGAGCTCTCCGGACATGACAGTACGTGTGTGCTCAAGCTGGCATAAGCAGCAACAGCTCTTTTGGGCAAGCCAGCATGAAAACAGTAGGACTGTGTAGGTCGGACAGACTTGACACAAGTTATTGCAGTAACGTTAGCAGCCCAGTGCAGCAACCATTTTAGTCGACAGCACAACTGGTAGGCGGCAAAGGCAGATCAGCACGAGTTTGCAAAATATGTGCGATCATATGCCCATACTCAAAAGTCAATCGATCTGTTGCTGAAGCTTTATTGATGCGACAACAGAGGTTGACTGGGAAGTGCTTTTTCACTGCCTGCGCAGTGTTTTCTTTTTTTATACTGAAAGCGTGGAGGGAAATCCGGAGGGGAAGAGGAAGACTTATGCTGAATCCTTTGCTCTTTTCCTCCTGGAATCACTACAACAATGCCGCCCCCTTGATCAAGTTAGTTGATAACAAAACCGCACTACTTTATGATCGATCTTCTGGTATCAAGGTCACAAAGTGTCACATGCGGTTGGTCACGCCCGTTTACAGTGTACGTATGTTACAACAGTTACAACAGTTACGACGTACACAGCGTAAGTGTGGTATTATGTGGCAAGGATATCTCCAAATGCACAGTTATGAATGGTGGGTACAGACATTCCTGGCCAACCCTCACTACGTGCTTTGCACTGAACAATTGCTATTGCAGGTCCTTCCCTGGCTGCAGCTTTGACACAGGCAAACTCGCTTGGATGATACCTGTACCATCCTACCCGGTAAGCCTAACACCTTGCAGGCTTTTCCCCTCCATGATCATCGAGTACTTGGGTGTTGTTATCAATGCTTGAGCTGCCATCTCTGTCACAGACACTGTGTGTGTTCTATATTTTGGGTGGTGTGGTTCATCTCAAGTCGTGCAGTGGACTTCTGTTTAAGCTGAACTAGAGAACACAGACACGTGTAGAATAAGGCAGGTTCATTCATTCAGTTCCTAGCATCTGTTTCGTTTTCCGTCTTTCCGTGCACGTCTTCCCTCTCTGAACCATCTAGCTCAAACTCAAGAGTTTGTGCCAAAGCAGCCCTTTTGGGCTCTCTTTCCAAGTCCTGCTTTTTCCACTCGACTGCTCGTCTATAAGCAGGCTGACGGCGTGATCGCGCTGCCTACTTTTTTCCATAGCAGCACCTCCCTTTTTATGTGCTTGCTTCTTCACATCGGTGTACAGCGATGGGTCCAGTCCCTTCCTCTAATTTCTGCACACTGAAATATGTGTGTGTGTGTGTATGTGTGTGTGTGAATGTGTGTGTGTGTAAGACAAGTTAAAATCCTTGGCCAATATGAATGCTTGATATCACAGGCATATGTGAGTTTGTTACCACAGGTGAGTTCAGATCCTTGGCAAATGAGAGTGTGTTACCACAGAGTGATGACAGTGAGTTACCGCAGAGAGTGTGTTACCACAGGCACATGTGAGTGTGTCATGTGTCACTGTGTGTTCACAAGCACGCAGGCTTTGCTGATGCTGTCTCAAGCTCCAGTGATCCGAACACCCCTCGTAAACACGGCCATTCGTGTGTCCCTAACGTTTCATGTGTGCATCTGTGTGTGTATGTGTGTGTGTGTGTGTGTTTTTCACGACTGCACACAGACCGTGCACGACCGCCTGGACAACACACCAGGCGTGAACATGAGCTGGAAGGACCTTGCCACAATTGTGCAGAACGTGATCAAGGCCACTCACAGTAGGCGGGACGACAGCAGCAGGTGTGTGTCCTTGCGTTTACTCTCCTCTTTAGTGTGTTTTCTTATACTGGCTGTTGCTATTAGCATGCGCATATATGCACTCTCCTGGCTCAGGATGAACGCTGGCGGTATGCTTAACACATGCAAGTCGTACGGGAAAGGCTTAAATTTTTCTTAGTGGCGGACGGGTGCGTAACACGTAAGAACCTACCTTTTGGAGGGGAATAACATCGGGAAACTGATGCTAATACCCCGTAATAGCTGAGGAGTGAAAGCGGTTTACCGCGCCAAAAGAGGGGCTTGCGGCTGATTAGCTAGTTGGAGGGGGTAAAGGCCTCCCAAGGCCACGA
>Ga0307947_1002494_pt1:5000-14756 | contig 14756 bp, 17 predicted proteins | sample OrgLakmetagen232_FD_201840 | JGI IMG/M metagenome (GOLD analysis project Ga0307947, IMG submission 201840) | Saline water microbial communities from Organic Lake, Antarctica - #232 | ecosystem: Environmental > Aquatic > Non-marine Saline and Alkaline > Saline | place: Antarctica...
AATCATGCTGGTCCTCCCCATCCCATAGTAATTGTAGCCACTCTCAAGATGTACAGTAGCATTTCTGCTTTTGCGTCACGCTGCAATATAACAATAACTTATCTACTTGCCACCTACCATATATGCCTTCCAGAGAAATCATCGTATAAGATAAGGCATATCCCAGAAATAAGGTTGGCCAGAACTGCATATGTACGGTATTATTCGCAGCCTGCAAATACCGTATATACACCGTATATACACCGTATATATATATGGTTCAATGGCCAACCCTACCCAAAAATTTGTCCAGCAGTGATAATTTAGAAAGCAAGCCACGCACCCAGCATATCAAATGCCGTCCTGTCAAACTGGATACCGTCCAAAGGGGTCTCGTCGATTTTCCAATCGCCTGCAATTGAATTCAGTGCAGGTATCTGTGAGATTATGCTGTGCTTTACAAAACACACACATTTTGAGACGCACACACACACACACACACACACGCACACACAAATACACACGCAGGCACAAACACACACAGGCACAAACGCACACACAGGCATACACAAAGGCACACACACACCTGAGTGCACAATGGTGCCCTCCTCTGAGCGCATGATTAACCCACAGCAGTCAGGGATGGAGTGCGTCACACGCACAGGCTGGATTCTGGAAGGGCAAGGCAAATGCAAACGCTGAGTCGGAAGGCAAGGCAAGTGCAAACGGTAGTCAAAAGGCAAAGCAAATGCAATGCGGAGTCGGAAGGCAAAGCAAATGCAACGCCAAGTCAAAAGGCAAAGCAAATGCAATGCTGAGTCAAAAGGCAAAGCAAACGCAATGCTGAGTCGGAAGGCAAAGCAAATGCAACGCTGAGTCGGAAGGCAAAGCAAATGCGACGCCAAGTCAAAAGGCAAAGCAAATGCAATGCCGAGTCGGAAGGCAAAGCAAATGCAATGCCGAGTCGGAAGGCAAAGCAAATGCAATGCCGAGTCGGAAGGCAAAGCAAATGCAACGCCAAGTCAAAAGGCAAAGCAAATGCAACGCCGAGTCAAAAGGCAAAGCAAATGCAACGCCGAGTCAAAAAGCATAGTCAATGCAACGCCAAATCAGACGCCTTTGACTAGGGTGGATTTGAAACCTGGGTGCCAGACCACAGCAGTCAGAAAGAAATGGTGCTAAATGCACATTGAAAGCAATCATGACATACGGAGCCAGGATAGTACACATGCCTAGGGTTGGCCAGAACAATATATAAACGGTATGTGTACGGTGTTTTTGGCAGGGAAGTTACAAAATATACGGTCATATACGGTGCATATATACGGTTCTGGCCAACCCTACACATGCCAGCCGAGATTCCTTTATACAGACTGATCCTCTTCAGCGCACAGTCGTTTCTAGTTTGCCGGTCGAGTCCGGGGCCTTGACAACATAAATGACCAGATCATGCAGATTTCATCCACACCCCCTCGTTGAGTCCATGTGCCCATATTACAATGATGCTCAGATCGCACAACCCCTTCAGGTGGAAAGGGAGATGATCAGGGCTTCGCCATCTCTATCATTCTTGCATTATCAACATAAGCAGGCTTTGGCTTGTAGCACCTTGTAACTTTTTGTAGCAACTCCTTGCGCTGAAAACCACCTGGCAGCTTCAGTGCTTACAGCGCTTTGCAGGGTTTGCAGCAACTCCTTGCGCTCAAGTCACAATGCCCCCCTTTCTACCTTAAGCAAATCATGTTTGCCACCGAGTTCGTTCGTTTGCTACTAAGAGAATATTTGTTTGTTACTAAGAGAATATTTGTTTGCTACTGAGAGAATATGTGGTTTTTAGAGGAACAAGCAACGGCACTGTGCAAGACGCACGCTTTAAATTGGCTTCATTTCTTAAGAGAGGACGTGACCACTTATTTTGTGAAAACGCCTTGTGAAGACGCCTTCAATTTGCTTCATCATAATCTCCCTTTCCATTCCAAGCAGAGATGAACCCAAGCAAGGCGCTCACTCTAACAGTTCTGCCTTGAACCTCTCTGATGCGCTGGACTCCTTAAAAAGTATACACAGCAGGAATGAACCCAAGCAAGGCACTTACTCGAATGGCCCTGTTTGGAACGTCTCTGATGCGCTGGACTCCTCAAAAAGTATACACAGCAGAAGTGAACCCAAGCAGGCACTCAATCAAATGGTCCTGCCTTGAACCTCTCTGATGCGATGGATCTCTAGAGTAGTATACACAGCAGGAATGAACCCAAGCAAGGCACTTACTCGAATGGCCCTGTTTGGAACGTCTCTGATGCGCTGGACTCCTCAAAAAGTATACACAGCAGAAGTGAACCCAAGCAGGCACTCACTCAAATGGTCCTGCCTTGAACCTCTCTGATGCGATGGATCTCTAGAGTAGTATACACAGCAGGAATGAACCCAAGCAAGGCACTTACTCGAATGGCCCCGCTTGGAACGTCTCTGTCATGCTGAACTCGTGGAAGCGGTTCTCATCGTACAGCGAGAACTCGTGCATGCGCCGTTTCACGAGCTTCATTACAAAGGGACCACAGAACACTGGAGTGGAGGGATCCAGGGCAGGCACAACCTGTGTGTGCGTGCACGCAGATGTATGTGTGTGTTTATGCGTGAGTGCACGCAGATGTGTGTTAATGTGTGCGTGTGTGTGTTGCGTGTGCGTTGCATGCACACCTGTGCCCGAGTGTGTGTGCGTTCTATCTCAGGCGCATGATGTTGTCTTACTTATTAGTCAAAAGCTTCTCAAAGCTGTAAGCTACACATCTGAGCTTGAGCATTAAACAAGCACACACACACACACACGTGCATCCATACTCGTTCACACATGTTTTAAACACTGCTCTGAAGGCACAACAGCAAGCATCACACCTAAAACATGGCCCCCACACCCACGCGTGACAAGGGCTTCGGCCTTGGCAAACCATTATACAACAAGCTTGTCGAATTGTTAAAGAACAAACCTGTCAAACCATTATAGAACAAGCTTGTCAAACCGTTAAAGAACAAGTTTGTCAAACCATTATACAACAAGCTTGTCAAACCGTTAAAGAACAAGTTTGTCAAACCAGTGTACAACAAGCTTGTCAAACCCTTATAGAACAAGCTTGCCAAACCAGTGTACAACAAGCTTGTGAAATCGTTAAAGAACAAACCTGTCAAACCATTATACAACAAGCGTGCCAAACCAGTGTACAACAAGCTTGTCAAATCGTTAAAGAACAAACTTGTCAAACCATTATACAACAAGCTTGTGAAACCCTTATGGAAACAGGCTTACCAAACCAGTGTGCAACAAGCTTGTCAAATCGTTAAAGAAGAAACTTGTCAAACCAGCGTACAACAAGCTTGTCAAATCGTTAAAGAACAAACTTGTCAAACCATCATACAACAAGCTTGTCAAACCCTTATAGAACAAGCTTGCCAAACCAGTGTACAACAAGCTTGTCAAATTGTTAAGATACAAGCCTGTCAAACCGCTACCGTACTGCTCTTTTAGCATTGCGAGTGTAACTTAATGCGTGGTGCCCAATTATGAAGTATTTACTCGCAATAATCATAGCTCCTAAGAGCAGTACGGTATACAACAACAAACGCGCATACCCAAGGCATTGCTCCGATATGGTCCTCATGCCCGTGCGTGATGACTAGGGCTTCAATCTTGTCACGCCACTGGTGGAGGAAGGAGGTGTCTGGTAGGATCTTTTGCATGCCCAGGTCCGAGTAGCTGAAGAAACAAGAGGAGTGTGTGGGATGTGGGTGAATCAGCAAGTGTGTATAAGTGTTGTGCGCCCATGCGTTTTCCGTTCTAGGCATGAGGGTAAAGACTTTGTGAGTGTTGGCGAGGTTTTACACGCGCATCAAGATAAACAAAGATAAAAAGAGGGCAAAAGCATCTGCATGTCGTGCTGTTGATGACAGCTCGGCAATTTCAAGGCCGCTTGTGCACACAAACACATGTGCGTAAACAAACATGCACGCACGCATGCACGCACACACACATACACGCACATATGCGCAGATACACATACATACACACACACTCACATGCGCACATGTACACACACACACACACTTTTGCTCATGCTCTCACTCATTCTAGGAACAACAGACCCTCATACGCTAAGGCTCCTGTAAAATTTTTAGCAAGCATAAAAAAGGTCACATACCAACTCACACTCGCAACAACAGGCGTCTACTAGGATGTTGCAGACTCACAACCCCACCAGCATGCAATTTGCACCACCCACAAAGGCCGATGCTGGTAATGCAAGTAGCAAACGTAGCAAATAGACGCGTCCCAACTCACTCTGGGAACAGCAGGCCAGCATCTATTAGGATGTATCGGTCCCGCACGCCCACCAGCATGCAATTCATACCAATCTCTCCCAAGCCTCCGATGGGCAGCACGCGCAGGGGGGGGCCATCATCAGGGGGAGGGCCTGATGGCAGTGCAGGAAACATTTCAGGAAACATGGCACATGAAATATTTCAGGAGACATGGCACATGAAACATTTCATGAAACATTTCAGGAGACAGTTCAGGAGACATGGCACATGAAACATTTCAGGAAACATTTCAGGAGACAGTTCAGGAGACATGGCACATGAAACATGGCACATGAAACATTTCAGGAAATACATCAGGAAACATTTCAGGAGACATGGCACATGAAACAGGCACATCACAAACTCGCTCCCGACCTCTCCCACACGCAGCATGCGCAGGGGGGACCATCCATCACCAAGGGAGGGCTTGCAAAACAATTAGGGAGGGCCTGCAGACCACTTAGAGAACACATGAGGCGCAGAACATTTTGGGCACGCAGAACATTTTGGGCACATGCAGCATGCACACCGCCTTAGTGACATAGGGGCACGATGAACTTAGCCAGGAAGCGCTCTCTGTTGTTACGGTTCCTGTTGAGACTCATTATGACACCCAGTATGAGACTCGACATGAAACTCAATATGAGATATGAGACTCGGTTTGAGGCTCAGTATGAGAGTGGGCAGCGCATGACTCAGTATGAGATTTGAGACGGTATGCGACACGGTATGGGCCCCGCACGTCCCCCCTTAGGAGGAAGCACGTACACGTACATATGCAGATACGTACGTCCATAAGCGAGTAAGCGTTTGCATGTTTGTATGCACGTGCATAAATGGAGGCAAGAAGCAGTGTGTGCAATTATCAATGTGCGTGTGCATTCATGTGCATGGATTTGATATGTGCATGCAGCGAGACAATGAGCACAGGTTTGACCTGCATCATAAAACTAACTTTATGAAATGACCGCACAACAATACACTACCTTGCACACACACACACACACGCACGCGCACACACACACACACACACACACACACACACACACACGCACGCACGCACGCACGCACGCACGCGCACACACACACACACACACACAAACACACACAGACACACGCGCGCACACACACACACACACACACACACACACACGTACTCGCATACTAAACCCACACACCTGGAAAGGGCCGGGCGTTTGTTTTTGTCAAGGCAGAACCCAAGTGCTCCTCGCCATCACTGTTCTTGTATTGCTTCAGCTTGACCGGCCCTGTGCAAGAGCAGTTTGCGTGTGCGCATGCGTGTTGCGTGTAAGCGCGTACGTGCGTGCGTCCGCGCGTGCGTAAGAACGTGCGTGCATGCGCGTCTGTACATAAAGCACGTGTGCAATCTATGTGCGTGCTTAATGTGAGTGCGCCCCTGTCCGTGTGTGCATGTAGGTGTGCTTGTCCTGACATGCGTGTATGTCATGAGGTCACATGATGGTCGCATGAAAAAGCCACCTCTTGCATCAATTTCTTTTGGCTTCCTGTCCATAAAGGACAGCTTGCTATTGCCAGCACGCCCTCCTTGGTCACCACGCCCCCCACTGTTCCTGCCTCCTCCGGTCCGGCCACCACCATAGCGCGCGTGACACAAAGGCAGCACCCTGGACTGTCTTATTATGATGCCTTTGTGTGATGATGTGGAGAGGTTGCAGCCGCCTCCATTCTGGGACAGCTGTTTTTGTGGTGTGCGCATGCCTTGCGCTCAAATCTCAAACTGAAACTCCGTTAAAAATAAGTAAATATTACAACTCAAGATGAGCATTTAAATCGAGACACAAAGAAGGAATAATGTTTCGTTTTTATGGTTGAGGGTTTTTCCTTTGGGCAGTTTTTTTATTTTGTGCATTAGGATACGGGATGCTGAAGCATGGTGTCTCGAATGCTGTTGGAGGGACTGGCCAAGATATCCAGTCAGCATCGAAACTCAGTGGAGCCTGCAGGCCAACCTACAGGCTCACAAGAGTGCATAGTTCATCTGCCAATGACATTGAGCTGGAGAAGCTTAACCCAAAATCAGACCCCTCACGGATAAGCATTGTAAGTCCCGCTTTTCCTTCACTCCGCTTCTGATTACCGTGAGTACTTACTCTAAGCCTCTACTTTCACCTTTCCTTTCAATAGGATGACTTCTACAACGAGGTGTGGAAATGCACGCCAGAATGCCCTCATGCACAACGAAGATACACGAGCACGCACGCACGCAACTCGTGCACACACACACACACACACACACATACACACACACATACACACAAACACACACACACATGCACACACACACAAACACACACAAACACATACACACACATGCACACGTATGCACGTACGCGCGCGCACACACACACACACACACACACACACACACACACACACACACACACACACATGCACACGTACACACGTACACACACGCACGTGCATGCACGTACATGCATATACACTGCATGCACTGCACACTTTTAGTGTCGCACACAATCACGCACGAGCACCATACGCACAAGCATACGTGCCACACGTTCCCACGCATGCCTGCAGCACGCACGTAAATGTACATGCAAACAATGTGCACACGCACGCACGCACGTGCACACGTGCATACACACGCGCGCACGCGCACACATGCACGTTCATACACGTGTACTGCAGGCCCTGCACACTCGTACTAAAAAGGTACACATGTATGCACAAGCAGTAAACGCACAAGTTAACACGCCACATGCACCGTTCTTGCTTACATTCCCCTTTGTTTTGGATACGTAACAAATTTAGTTTCCCCGACCAAGTGCGCCAAACACGGCCCTGGGGAGCAGGCCCACCATTCGGCAGCTGCCTAGAGGGTCCGCATGTGCTGTTGTGCTGGGGGGGGCTGCCGCAGACAGCAGGTATTTGAGTAGGGTCGGTCATGACTGTCTATTTATGGTTTTTGAGGCAGTTGTAGGGTCGGCCATGTTTGACTGAGAAAAGAATGAAATGAAGGAGCATAAAAGCAGGTAAATGTGTATAGGGTGGGCCATCCTGTTGTGCCAGCTGTTGTAAAAAAGCCCACCTTGCCGGAATTGCTGACTGTATACGGTTGGGGTGGCTAGGACGGTTGGCTATATATAGGGTTGGCCAGAACCGTATAATCACACCGTATATGACCGTATGTATGGTAATTTTCCTGCCAAAAATACCGTACATACACCGTATATACCTATAAATGTATGGTTCTGGCCAACCCTAGCTATGTACCTCCTGCCGCAGACAGCAGGTATTTGCGTAGGGTTGGCCATGACTGTGTCCATTAGGTTGACCATGACTGTGGGTTGGCCATGATTGTGGGTTGGCCATGACTGTGTTTGTATAGGGTTGGCCATGACTGTGTCCATTAGGTCGGCCATGAATGTGGGTTGGCCACGACTGGGTTGGCCATGACTGTGTTTGCGTAGGGTTGGCCATGACTGTGTCCATTAGGTCGGCCATGACTGTGGGTTGGCCATGACTGTGTTTGTATAGGGTTGGCCATGACTGTGTCCATTAGGTCGGCCATGACTGTGGTTTGGCCATGACTGTGTTTGTATAGGGTTGGCCATGACTGTGTCCATTAGGTTGGCCATGACTGTGGGTTGGCCATGACTGTGTTTGTATAGGGTTGGCCATGACTGTGTTTGCATAGGGTTGGCGATGACTGTGTCCATTAGGTTGGCCATGACCGTGGGTTGGCCATGACTGTGTGTTTACAGTTCACAGTACTCAAGGATGAAAGGAGAAGGAGGGAAAGGTCGAAGGATAAAAAGAGGAGAGGGACAAAGCAGGACAGGATGAAAATTGAAAGGATGGTATGACAGGATGACAGGATGGAAGGATGAAAAGAGGAGGGGAAAGGAGGAAAGGAGGGACCGTGTCATCCTGCCATCATTTCTGTGAATTGCTCTGTAAACGTATTGATCAATTGTCCTGTTGTGGACGTCATCCTTGTAAACGTCTTGATCATGTCATCCTTGTAAACGTCTTGATCGTGTCATCCTTGTAAACGTCTTGATCATGTCATCCTTGTAAACGTCTTGATCATGTCATCCTTGTAAACGTCTTGATCATGTCATCCTAGTAAACGTCTTGATCATGTCATCCTTGTAAACGTCTTGATCATGTCATCCTTGTAAACGTCTTGATCATGTCATCCTTGTAAACGTCTTGATCATGCGTGTGTGTGTTTGTGTGTGTGTGTGTGTGTGCGCGCGCACGTGCGTGTGCGTGCGTGCGTGCGTGCGTGCATGCGTGCAAGCACTGCAGGTGTGTATGCCAGCACTTATGTGCAAGTTTAGGTATGTCTGTGCATGTTTTCCTTGTGGTGCTCAAGATATCTTGGCTGGTACATTACTGGTGCTCATGATCCCCTGTGGTAGTCCTCCCATGGTATGTGGTGCCTATAGCACTCCAAAGGGTACGTGTTTGTGTTCTATGGACGCCCAAAGACGAATTTGAGCCGAGTTCGAAGCGTGGGCATGAGCCGTATTGAAGCGAATCGGGTATTTCAATTTTGGCACGCGCTATATCTGAAAAATATTATAGCGCTATAAGCAAACGCCGATCCCTACACATGCAATATGAAAAGGCGCAACTTTGGTACCAAGTACCGTGAAGCTCCTCCACCATTAAGGGGAATGTTAACGTAATGGGGATCAGGAGCTTTGCAGGCTGGCCTGAGACCGGCTGTGTAGTCAAACCCAGGTGCGTACATTTTGTACTTAACGAGCGGTGCCAGGGTCGACCAGGGACGCTGCTAAGGTTGGCCGAAACCGTATATATATATATATATGTATACACTGTATATGACTGTATATTTGGTGATTTCCCTGCCAAAAATGCCATATATAACACCGTATATTTACGGCTCCGGTGAACCCTAAGCGGTGCCAAATTAACTATATACCTATACGGTTTGGTACACCGGGTATACATACAGTTCTGGCCACCCCTAGGCACTGCAATTGCTCAGTCACGTGCTGCTCCATCGCAAACCCGGGGTAGCGGTAGGTTTCACTCGTCCGGCTGTTGTTTTAGTGGAATACATTTGGCAAGCTTTCTTTCGTTGTTTTGGTGGAATACGTTTGGCAAGCTTTCTTTCGTTGTTGCTCAGAGGTCTGCTTGATCTAGTATGGTCGGCGGTGATGATGTAAGTGGCCTGCGGTGGAATCCAATAGGAAATGCTTGCGTGCACTTAGAGGGGCTGCCACAGAGCTTGTGTGTGTGTGTGTGTGTGTGTGTGTGTGTGTGTGTGTGTGAGGGGGGGGCTGTGACTGCAGCGGGATCGACCAGGAACGGCACGTGTGCACTGTGAGGGGCTGCCTTAAACAGCTTGTGTATGTGTGTGTGTGTGTGTTTGTGTGGGTGGGTGGGTGG
>Ga0307947_1002495_pt1:0-10000 | contig 14754 bp, 17 predicted proteins | sample OrgLakmetagen232_FD_201840 | JGI IMG/M metagenome (GOLD analysis project Ga0307947, IMG submission 201840) | Saline water microbial communities from Organic Lake, Antarctica - #232 | ecosystem: Environmental > Aquatic > Non-marine Saline and Alkaline > Saline | place: Antarctica: Organic...
TTGAGCCATTTTCCCATGGAAATCACCAGATTAGGGCTTAAATGCACCATGTGTGCTTAATCCAGTCTATCTCAGCACGCAAAGCGACCCACATAAAACTGGGCACACGCTCGGGTAGCTCTCAATGCCAGCTACACTTCGGTACTAAAATGGTGTCGATGGGATGAAGTGGCTGTGAGTGGCTGCCTTCTGAATGCAAAAATGCACATTTTCAGGCATTTCCTCCGTTAGCCCCCTCTGATATAATACACGGCTACTCTGATACTGGAATTTTTTATGTTGTGCCACCTCAAACAGCTGCTGCTGCTGCTGCTGCTGCTGCACGCCATAAGCAAGGGCCAACAGTTGGTTTTATACCATATACCATAAATGTTGTGCATCACAGCAGCTTTCGACCTTGCACAGAGGCTTTCTCAAATCAACTGACAAATGAAGTGACATGTAGTCACTCCCTGCTTATGCCACTAGCCTGTTTGTAAAGATGCGCGCGCACATTTGTGCTGCTGAAATTATGTGGATATCATGTGAAAATGTATTACGGCAGCTTCTACGTAAATGTAGGAACCCATCATGGCCGTTTGTGGCAGAAATAAAAAATATGAGCATCCAGATATATTCAGATATGTGTACAAACCACTAAGCTTTGCATGGATCTTGCAATAAAAAGGAGAGTGAATTCAAACTTTTGTGACTGAGCCCTTTCCAAAACCATGAGCCCTTAACTACGAGCACCCCAATCGTGACATAAACGCACCAAAATGTGAACCTGCACGACTCCTAGCCTTAACGCCAGAATGCTATCGTTTCGTTCCTGCACCCTTTTCCCGATTTCTTTCTTTCCCATTCAAATGTTTTGTGCCTGCACTCCTTTTCTGATTGCTTTCCCCCTGAATGGCAGGGAAGCACCAGCCACGTCGCCGAATGCAGCTGTGATATGCACACTATGGTATACACATAATGGTCGACGAAGTCAACAGACGTCTACAGCAAATCAGGAACGAGCTGATCTTGGTTTGATTTACATCACACTCCAAATGGTGTGCCGCACGCAGGCTTGTACACTTTTGGCAACAATCCCATGCCACCATTATGCTCACATGCCACGGAACATCTGAAATATTCAACCCACATAAAGCACACCTGCTGCTGCTGCTGTTCCTGCTGCTGCTGCTGTTGCTGCTGCTGCTGCTCTTGTTGTTTCCTTGCACTGCTGCTGAACTGCCGCTGTGGGGATTCCTGCGTGTGTATGTGTGATTATGCGCTTGTGTATGTGTGCGTGCGGGTGTGAGTGTGTGCACGTGTATGTGTTTGTGCAAGTGCAATCAAAGCTCTGCGCGTCCAGGGCATGGGTGCTGATAGCCTCATGCTGTGAAAGGGTGCTGATAACCTATGCTATGAAAGGGTGCTAATGTGCTAATAACCTCATATGCTATGAAAGGGTGCTAATAACCTCATGCTATGAAAGATTCAAGAAGGTAAACTTTTCTGCACACAAACACGTAAGCCAGTTGGGGAAAGTACGTATTACCGATGACTCCTCATTCTGCACATCGGTGGACTGCTCACATGCATGTGAACTGACATAGGCTTCAACGTGTGTGATACAACGCATGTCAGGACATGTGATTACTGATAAAGCACATGAAAGTCATACCCAAGCTTCAACGTGTGTGAAACAGCGCGTGTCAGAAAAACGCCATCTTTGATAAAAACACGTTACTTTCACACTTTTAAGCCTCCCCTGCGTGTGCCTTACCTACCCTACGCCCATTTGCACACGTCTGTACAACTCGACGCTGTACAGAAAGACGTGCTTGACACCAACCCGATCTAATGTCTGCCTCCAGGTTTACCTACAAGCTCATGCCTGCCCATACAAAAAACTCCTGTGCACACCACATTCCAGCTTTGACTCAAGCCCTGCTCAGCGAGCACGTAGTTGCGGAGTATGTTTAGTTGCCGCAAGCACACCCTCGCCCTCCACACCGTGCATGTGGCAATAGCAACAAATCCTATGTAGGCAATAAGCAGTGGTTACAGGCAAGAAGTGGTGCTTTAACCACCCTGCGCTTAAAGCATACATAATACCTGCGGCCGAGGACGCTTAGCTTTGTTGGAGGCGTCTGGGGTCGCCGCCATCTCATCGTCACCTTCATCTTCATTTCCAGCTTGTTTGTGATCTCCTGCAGCGAAACACACATGTGTGCGGGCCTATGATTTATGACACTACTGACACTTGTTTTAGTATTTAGGTCTTGTGTTTGAGAGCACTGGCACATTGTCCCCCCCCTGACCTTCGTTTCCGGCCTCTTGCAGGAAGTCATGAACATTTGGTGCAACATTACTTTCGATCTCTTTCTTTTTTTAATGGTTGTGCTTCCCAGCCATCATTTCCACGCCTCTCCAATTCATGTCAGGGACGTGTGGGTAGGGGTAGGTTCAGTCCCTGTAACTACTGCAACCATGTCACGGACATGTGGGTAGGGGTGAGGTCTGTTTGTAAGTACTGCAATCAATCAAGTCAGGGACGTGAGGGTAGAGGTGAGAGGTCATTTTGTGACTACCTACTACAATTCATGTCAGGGACATGTGCATACAGGTGAGGTCAGCCTCCTTTGTCTGCCTCAGTGAAGGATATTCACAGCGTCAAGTACCCAAATGGCTTCAATTGTACTTTACTTCTGTGTAGGGTGACCCTCGCTACTATCAGGTTGCTGTACTTTACCATGCATGCATGTCTGCCGCAAGCACAGAGACGATGAGGGCATGCTTGTGCTGCCAAACAATCAAAGGGCGGGCCAAACAATAAGGAAGCATGGATGCACAGCACTGCTAAGTTTCAGTGTGTGTCAACTTCTGTTTCTCAGGACCATGGTGGCTCCTCTTCCTTTGTTGTGGGGAGTGGTTTCTCATCGCCTGCACATTTCTTTGCTTCTTTTTTGCAGGGTACAACTCAACCTCCAGCTTTCGTTGTTCCCCCTCCTCTTCTGAAAAGATCCAGGTTATCTTAACGTGAGCCCCCCCCCACCAGAGGAATTTTAAGTGCACCCCGAGAACCAAACACAGCAGACAGCTCAACCCCTCCCTCACCTCCCAAAGGAGCGTTTGCTGCTTCCTCTGCCTCTGGGCGTCCACGCTTCCCCCTGAAAATACTGCCAACTCTGTGCTGCTGTTGCTCCTGCTGCTGCTGCTGCTCCTGCTTCTGCTGCTGCTGTTGCCGCGGCAGCTGCTGTTGCTGCTGCTGCTGCTGCTGCTGCTGCTGCGCATCCTGTGCAATTTCTTCTTGCTGTGTGTGCTGTGCCTTTCTGCCTGCTTCAGAGTGAGCAGTCTCCGGGCCATGCCTGCACGCACGCACCAACACGATTATGAATGCTAAGGAAGGGGAAGGTAGGCTATCGACAGCAAAGCCGCTTTCAGCTTGTGCACACGCACACACGCACACACTGTTAGTTGGGTGAAACCTAGGCATCAGACTATAAGCTGCAGAAGGAAGATGCCAGGAACACCCTAATGCGTGGTGAAACAAACACACCTGTGCCTCACAGCAGAGGAAGGAGGCGTGGTGGTGTGGGCAGCTGTGCCAGAAACAGGGCCGGTGTTGCTGTCGTTCATGGAGGGCTGCCTTGGTGGCAGGAGCACCGGCAGTGCGCTTCCTTTTTTCCCCGTTCGTTTGTGCACCCCACCCCCTTGCACGCCTGCAAGGTGATTGTGTGTGTATATGTATGTGTGTGTGCGCGTGTGTGAGCGTGTGTGTGTGTGTGATAAAAATGAATACAGACTGGGTGTGGAGCGATGGCCGCTGAAATGGTCACAAAGCTGTGTGTCACGTGCTGTGTGCTGTAGATACACATCGCAACCTGCACAGGTTTTGCGTTGTGTGCAATTTAGGCACGTTAAACCCCACACAAGCTGTCTGTATATTGTGTGCAGTACAGACATAAGGCAGCCCGCATGTGCTGTGTGTTGTGTACTGAGACATGTTTTGGTGCATTGCAACGTGCACGTGATGTATAGTGTGTGTGCCGTATCCAGGTAGAACACGACGCAAACAGCTTCTTAGCAACGGAAGAGGAAAAGACTGCAATCGAGGCAATCCCCACGTCAATGGAGTTCGGTAAGCTAGAAACTAAAAACCGTTTGGAACTCAGCAGTAAATCGACCTGGCAATACGAAGAATTTATCAAAAAGTTGTTGATCTGCACCAGAGGCATGCACCTGCGCTGCAACTAGGATGAATAGGATGACTGCTCTTAGCCTTTCTGGTGCCCGAGGCGGGGGAGCCTACGCTCTCCAGTGGTTTCCCTCCTAAACGCGCTGAGCTGCGAGAAGGGCTGGGCTGCACGGGAACAGAACCGCCGCCTTGGACCTGTGTGCATGTGTGGAATTGCGTGTATGTTTGAGTATGTGCATGTATTTGTGTCTGTGTGTCTGTGTGTGCTGGGTCGTGCAGCAATTGAGGTACCTCAGATATTTGTGTGTGCGTATGTTTGTACGCATGCTTCATATGCTGTGTTGTACGGGAGCCTCCCTCTCGGACCAATGCATCCAAATCATGAATCACACGTGTGTATGTATGTGCGTGCGGTTTGTTTGTTCAAAGTTTCTCACACACGTGCTGAGCTGCAAAAATGGCTGGGCTGCACAAGTTCTGCGGCCATTCCCCTTGCTAGACTTGGGTGTGTGCACGAGGAAGTGTATGATGCATTGGCATTGCAGTCAGCATTCAGTGTACCACGATTGAATTGAGGTAATAGACTAACTACTCACATAGCGCAGTCCTTCCCCCCCCAAAAAAGTTCCAAATGCACATGCAACGTCAAACAGTGCTGCTTTAAGACCCTCATACGCTGAAACAGTCACAGTTTTTAGCGAATTTCTCTATTTCATTCACACACACTGTTTGTCAAATGCAATGTGTCCTACACACCTCCCGGGTACAAAGATCACTCAACACTCACAGAGGCTTCACTTAGCTTGACTGCGGTAGAGTTCCATCCACCAAGTCTAACCAATGAAATGCAAAAGAAGAAAGAGGGCAAACCACACTGCATCACTAATCACTAGCCTGGTCACGTACGCTGCTTGGATCCTCCATTTCCTCAGTGCCAGCTTCTGTCAAGTCCGCATCTTCCGGCTCCTGCTGCGGCTGAACGAGCTGCTGCTGCTGCTGCTGCTGCTGCTGTTGTTGGTGCTGTTGTTGGTGCTGCTGTTGGTGCTGCACAGCTGGTGACCGCCTAGCGGCATAGGCTTTGGCCAGCCGCTGATTGAGTGTGCTGCGATCCTGGTACACGATGCTTGCCTGTTTCAGATTACAGGGTGGGAGAAGCATTGTGGGTAAGGCTTGGGAAAGTTTTTGTGCAAAAGTGCAGGGGCCTTTGCCAGCAGCTTATTCAGTGCACTGCCGTCCTGATGCATATGGTGCTTGTCGCCTGGTTTTTATCAGCTTGTCTAATTTAAATCAAGGACATATTCATCAAGTGGGGAAGGCGTTAAAAGCATTGAGTGGGATTAGTGTGCCTACTGTGCCTACTGAGTTGGCATGCCTGTGTCAATCGGAGCATTTAAGGGAAGATACATTTGTAGGACATAGCATGCAGTGGTTTGAGAAGAGATGCAGACACTTCCAAACGCATGCTTTTAATACAGCATCTTGCTTACTGACAGAACAGGATGCTTAATCCTTGTTAGGATAAAACTGTAGAGGTAAAAGGGTGTCTTGCAGCTCCGTAGCAAACTTTTAGGGTTGGCTATAACCGTATGCATACACCGTACATGATCGTATGCATGATCGTATACATGATCGTATGCATGATCGTATACATGATCGTATACATGATCGTATGCATGATCGTATACATGACACATTTTTGTGCCATAAAAAACGTATTACACCGCAATCATATCGTTATGGCCAAGCTAAAATACTTGTGTTCAAACTTGGTCACGGCTGATGGTTTGAAACAGTGCATTTTGTGGCTTGTGAACGGGTTATGCACAAATATTGAGAGAGGTGGCTAAAGTTTGTACAGAGCCGGGTAGTGGGTGGGAACCCTCTAAAAAAGCATTCCAGCCTACCAAAAGCTCTACTTCTGTGATGGAAGCCAGAGCTCCAGCTTTTGATGGTGATGCCGTCTGGCTTGCGGTAGGCAGCACAAGGAGGGTGTCTGTGTGTGTTTGTTTGTGTGTGTGTGTGTGTGAGTCTGTCTGGGTTAGAATGAACAACACGGAAAGTGCATGTACCTACATGGATAAGTAGAGACGAACGAAGGTGTGGATAAAAGCCGAGTGCAAAGGCAAAAGCGCATTTAAAAATGTAACAAAGAAGTACAACAGCTGTGCTACCTGCTATTGAAAGCAATGCCACGCAACATTGATATCAACACAGATCATTGAGATTGAAAATTATGGTTAATAGGCAGTACAGACAGGAATGGTCCTAGCAACACTCATCCGCACCAGAAACATGTTTGGAAATCACGTGTCCCTGTGAACTCATAACGCAAGGCGTGCTAAATCAACATCTTGCAATGCACACCTACGAACCGAATAACCTACCTGGGGCACCGGCAGTAGAGGCAACGGTGGCTCCTAGGAGGCTGAGGCAAGCTTTCAGGCCCGGATCCTGTGAGGTGGCGGGGCGGGAGGAGTAGAGTGTGAGCAAAGCAGCAGAGCTTTTGGTAAATCTTAACAGTGCTAGTCAGGAAGCTCAGGAGGAGTAGAGTGTGATCAAGGCAGCAGAGCTATTATGGTGGTGGTGTTTGACAGTGTTAGAAAGCACAACGAACGATCATTCGACTTCAAAATGTACTGCTTTGATCTTGTCGCTAGCGGGATGCACTAGTCATGTTTTACCAAGGGAAAAAAGGAAGTGCGCAACTGTTTTCTGATGGAAGAGTTATATTACGTTTGCATCGTGAGATGGCGGTGGAATTAAGTAAATAAAAAGATGGAGAACCTTGAGAGGAACACAGATACAAAGCAAGAGTGATACAAGTGATATCACTTTGCTTCACTCCAAGATCTGGAGTTCAAGTGTTACACACTGAACTCAGCAGTTTGTTTAGTTTAAACTCGTGGCTGGCAGGATGCTTTGACTTGTAGGTAATACAGAGGGGGAAATGACCAGGCATTTGTACCGGGTACTGGGCACAACAAATACAGCACGAAGTAGATTTCCACTAGGGGCGACAATATGGGCCTGATACAGTTCCTGGTGAAGCTGTACGTATTGCTAGTAAAGGTGCAAACACATGTATAATCACACACGCACACACGCACACACAAGTACACGCATACACACACTCACATTCACATATACACACGATCCGAATATAGGGGGGGGGGGGGTGAGTTTGAAAAAGTTAAGAGCATATCGCACCTGAACGCCTTCGCTTAAGACAAACTGCAGCCCTTGGAGCAAATGTCGCGCAGTCTTCAAGCTCAACAGCTTGCCGAAGGGGATGCTGCTGGGTTTGCCCCCAGGCTGAGGGGGGGGCAGGAGCAGTGGGTCTGGCTGGAAGGCAGCGGTACTCGGACAGTCCTGGGAGGTGTGCAGCTTGCGTGAAGCCATAGCAGTCAGCCTGCAAGTGAAGGTGTGGGAGAGGGGCAGAAGCAGTGAGTCTGGCTAGAAAGCAGCCGCACTTGGGCAGGCCTGGGAGGTGTGCAGCTTGCGTGAAGCCATAGCAGTCAGCCTGCAAGTGAGAGAGGGGGGGAAGGAGCAGAAGGTCTGTGCAGAAATATCGCAGGTAGCCTGTGAGGGAACGTGCAAGGACTTTAGACAATTGGAAGGAGGAGGCCTAGCTGTGAGGCAGCGCTGCGAGGCCTGCAAGGCAATGGATAGGTGGTATTGGGGGGTAGAAGCAGTGAGTCTGGCGGTAAGGCAACCATGTGCGAACAGAGTAACAGTGTGAAGCTTGGAAGCCTTCTAGGTGGCAACTTACTTACTTACTTACTTACCAACTTACTTACTTACTTACCAACTTACTTTAGTGGTTAGAGGCAAAGAGAGCAAGCTCAGAGCAGAGCAGAACCTCCAGGGCATCAAAGTTGTGTAAATATGTTAATAAAACCTATGCATAGATAATACCCATTGTTGCAATGAGGGGTGAAAACCCGTTGTAGCACTACTATGTGGTCTAGTTGTGCGTTTCCTTTTGTGCAGCGAAGTAGTCAACTACTTTCTAGTCAGGTTTTTTTATCTTGGAAGGCATGTCCACTTTTTGGGGTGGACCCCTCTGAGGGGCCACCCATAAGAGATGTTAAAATCCCAATGGGCCTTTTCCAGGCTATGGGGAGGTTTTCGTTTTTGGAAGGCATGTCAACTTTTTGGGGTGGACCCTTCTAAGGGACCACCCATAAGAGATGTTTAAGTCCCAATGGGCCTATTCCAGGCTATGGGGAGGTTTTCGTTTTTGGAAGGCATGTCCACTTTTTGGGGTGGACCAGAGGGACCACCCACCCCCCAAACCCCTCTTCCAGTGCCCCCACCCAGACAAAAGGGGCACCAGTCTGCTCCTTTTTGAATTCTGCATCCATCTGAACACTTCTCAAGACCTGAAACTGATTTGTTGCAGAGTTATGGGGCTGAAAAACTGAGACACGGACACCCATGCACCCATGCCCTACCAGGCACCCACAACTGGCTTTCACAGCCCCACATTGCTGCTTCCACCTCTTCGGAGTTCCACTGACTATCTCATGCTGGCACAATCCTGGAAGTTTGGAGTGAAATGCTGCTCCATTGGCTTGACTTACCCCGCAACCTGCACCCGAGCGCGTGTGCCTCTGACCTTTGGAAATTTTCAGACCCCCTCTTATACCCAATTTGCTCAAAAATGGTGGCAATCAACTAGGCTTGAGCTGAGAATTCCGACAACCGACGACAAATTTAAAATTCCGTGGAAGTGGTCCAGTAAATAATTGGAGACTCCCCGCAAAAAAGCTACAACCCTTCCGATGCCCCCCCCCCCCCCCCGATTCGACCCACATATATATACCATTCAATAGCTCTCGACGTCAGGATTCCAAATGTATGATTTTATCAGAAACTAGACATGCCGTCCAAAAGTTATGCTTTATGAGGCCTCCTGTTCTAGTAATAATAGACAACTCCTTTCCTCTCAATCAATGTGGGGAATGGTTTTTCACTGCCTTTACTCTTCTCCTTTTTTAACATGCTTAATTACAGTGCCTAAGCACGGGCTGAGGGTGCACAAGCTCGCGCTCGCACACATGCATAGTATGCACACATGCATAGTACGCATACACACAAAACACATACCACACACACATGCGCGCATGTGCATTGAGTACTCACCAGGCCTTTGTGACCACCGGAATATCGGCCAGAGCGGCGGCAACAGTGCCAGCTACCAGTGGCTGTTGAAATTCTTGTATGACGTGTGTGACCTGAGGGCCCCACTGCTCGGTTGCACGTGCTCCTGCATTAGCAAAAGGCGTGCATGCTTTTACGTGGTTTCATTGCAGGTGCATGCACCCTGTGGCAATGCATGGTGCACATGAGGTGGGCACACTTAAGGGCCTCCATCTCAGTTGCATGTGCTCCTGCAGTAACAAATTGCACTTGAGCAATGGCTATTTCAGCACTAGGATTTTAGCGATCAGTGCAGGAGGTGGATAGGCTGGAGCACCTTGCATGTACTCTGTGCAATTACAACAATGAGATCAATTTCCCTTCTCAATATATAGAGCAATTTCAAAAGTCGTTGCAGGCTTGCATGATAGAAGGACACGCTGTGTGCTTTCGTGCTTCATATTCCTTGCACACACAACTGCTTCATCTTCCGTGCACACACAACTGCATCATCTTTCTTGCACACACAACTGCATCATCTTCCGTGCACACACACCGCTGCCGACAGCTTTGAAGCGATCACAGACACCCTGGTCCTTAAATTTCATCTTTGTGAAAGGAATTACAGTTACTTTCAACTAAGTAATGCTCACACGGCCTGAAGCAACATCAGACACCCTTGCTTCG
>Ga0307947_1002497_pt1 | contig 14752 bp, 14 predicted proteins | sample OrgLakmetagen232_FD_201840 | JGI IMG/M metagenome (GOLD analysis project Ga0307947, IMG submission 201840) | Saline water microbial communities from Organic Lake, Antarctica - #232 | ecosystem: Environmental > Aquatic > Non-marine Saline and Alkaline > Saline | place: Antarctica: Organic Lake...
GTGTGTGTGTGTGTGTGTGTGTGTGTGTGTGTGTGTGTGTGTGTGTGTGTGTGTGTGTGTGTGTGTGTGTGTGTGTGTGTGTGTGTGTGTGTGTGTGTGTGCGCGCGTGTGTGTGCGCTTGCTCACCTTCCAGCATCCTCGTCGGATAAGGCACCTGCTTCAACAGAACAGGAAGGTGAAATTGCAATGTGGAATTGTGTGGCGAAGTGCACGCCCCAGTGGAAGTTTCCTGCCAATTTTGCTTAGAACTGGGAAATTTTGCCTACATGCACATGTGTTTGCATACCTCCAGCCAAAGAAGCTCCATCCTGGTCTGCCATGCTATTCCATTGTGTCCTCAAAAGCAGAAACTACCTATCCCATAACTTCTTCCATGCGGAAAGACATCAGAACGGCAATGCGACCATTTCAACGTAAAATTAATTATTATGTTAATCAATTAGAACTGTACTCGAGGAACGGATTAGGACTAGTGCATGGCACTGTTTTGCCCCATCAGCAGTAAGTGTTTTGTCGGAGACCAAGCTGAGTGTCTGTCATGCAGCTTGACGCCCTTCTTGCCTTTGTGATGCAGTGCCGCGCAAAATGCCCACCGCTGCAGAAGGACGTGACCGGTAGGCACTGTGCCTTTCAGCAAAGCACAACACACAACAAACGTGCTTTGAAGAGCAGTCCTCATTGTTTCCTCACACGCCCCCAATGACTCAGGCCAAGCACAAGGATTTCCCCTAGCATCCTATCAAGTGATTTTGCGCGGCTGGACGATGAGGTGCGTGCTGTTAAGTTGAGCTGCTGCATTTTGGGAGAGTAACAAAGCCAAATGATGGGGGCACACATGCGATTCTAGACTGATGCATTGCTTGACGCCATCCAGGCATGAATTTGCATATGGGCTCAAGATTTCTTTCTGGAAAATGGCATTTGCAAAACCGGAAATTTCAGAAACTTACAAACACACTGTACACAAGCATCAATCATTATATTGGTGTCGTAAACTCTTAAAAGGGCCAAAGTTTAAATCTGATCTTGCAACACAACAAATCTTCGTCCAGAATTGGCTTCTTGGGCGCTTCCTTTCTAACAAAGGCAATTCTTTCTATTCTCAATCCAACAAAATCGCTCGTCCTATAGGACAATTCCACAAACTGCGCAGGTACCTGCGTCAAGTTATTGGAGATATTTTACAAAGCAAAGGATGATTTCGTAAAAAAATGCCTCATGCAATATCGTGGGAAATCACTGGAAGCAAAACAAAATGAAAATCTAGTGTGAGCAGTGTCAGGAACACCCTGTTTCTAGTCAAGCACCATTCAAAGACGCGTCCCTGTGCGGCGTTTCAGTTTACAAACTCATTGCCGCCACAAAGTTTTGTTCCACATGTTCTCCTTTTGTTCCACGTGTTCTCCTCTTGTTCCACGTGTTCTCCTTTTGCTCCACGTGTTCTCCTTTTGCTCCACGTGTTCTCCTCTGCCCATTTGCAATGAGAATCCTGTTTTGCCCAGGCACGAATGAACAATTGGACTTGGATGTATTTATTGCGCCTTGCAGTGTAAGAAGCTGGTGGCGAATGGCGCTGAGTGGTTGCACGTGGACGTCATGGATGGCAGTTTTGTGCCCAACCTAACAATTGGTAGGCCATTTTTTTGACACACAAGTTGCAATAAATGTAATAAAGTATGCAATTTCTGAACGCTTGTCAATGCACACACACATCCATTTAAAAATTGAGGGTTTAGCAATGCACACATATACATGCACACAAGCACACATGTACATACACACAAGTAGCACTTGCAAACACACACACACACACCCCTTACACACAAACACACGCAAACACCACAGGAGCTCCTGTGGTGCAAAGCCTGCGCAAGTGCACGGATGCCTTCCTGGATTGCCACCTAATGGTATCGAATCCGAGGCAGTGGGTGCAGGTGAGCAACGCCCTGTAGCACTGCTGCTTTTGCAAGCCGTGGACATGCGATGAAGAAACTGATGGTGAGGAGCTGCCTATCTTAAACACGCGTAACAATAAATGGATAGAACACTGCCTTTCTATTGCATCCTGTGCAGGACTTTGCAAAAGCAGGGGCAGACATGTACACATTTCATTTAGAGGCTGCACAGCCGGACACAGGCAAGCTCTCCAGCACTGCTGCAGACCCCATCGTTGTAGAGGTTGGTGATTGTACCTAGCACCTATTTGTTTTAAGGCAGGCACTGTTCTAGCACTGAATGTTGTGTGTGTTTGTGTGTGTGTGCGTGCTTTTGTGTGTGTGTCTGTATATGTAAATGTGCGCGGAAATTACATTACACGGTTCACTCGATGCATTCAAGCAATTAAAATGCAGTGAATACACGCTTGAGCTTTTAAAGTCCTAAACAGTTATATAACTCCCCACTTCTCAGTTGTGCAATGCCGTCAAGGCAGCTGGCATGCACTGCGGCATCGCCCTGAAGCCTGCCACCAGCGCTGAGCTGGTCTTCCCATACGTGGATGCTGGCCTGGTAGGTTTACCTAGCATGCAATACCGATGCACTACCATTTTGTCCTTAATATGTTGTACGTGAGCTTTTTGATCCAGGGTGGAAGAAAATTCATATTTAGGCTGCAGCATTGGGTGTGTTGTGTGTCGTGTTGTGAATGAGGTGTTTTGTGGCCATCCTTCTCAAGTTGCGCGGCTTTTATGGGCCCCGGTATGCTGTATATCTGTATGTGAAAGTGATTCATCCAACATGGTTGCAACACTCTTGCAGGTGGACATGGTGCTGGTTTTAACCGTGGAGCCTGGCTTTGGGGGTCAGAAGTTTATGGCTGACAAGGTGTCAAAAGTGCGCATGCTGCGTGACAAATACAGGGCATTGAGTATAGAGGTATGTCTGGAAGTAGGTGTGCTATTGTCATTGTTGTTTTGTTTTGCGGACGACCGTGCAATACGTTTCCTTCAACGCTAGTTCTGCCCGTGTGATGGACTTTTACAGAATTGGTGAACAGGAGACCCATTACAACAATGGCTCGCTGCTGCAACTAGGCCTGTCCTACCCCTATAACCCCTTCTTGTCCCCACGTGAGTATTTTTACACCTCCTACACGCTCAGGTGGATGGAGGTGTAGCTCCCTCAACCATAGATGCAGCTGCCAGTGCTGGAGCGAACGCCATTGTGGCAGGCACAGCCATACTGGGCGCACCTGATCAAGCGGAGGCTATACGGACCCTGAGAGGCAGCGTGGATAAATGGGCAACGACAGATAAAACAGTGCTGTCGGATGAGTGTTTTATGCCTTAGCTTGGTGCCTGAGACGCTAAATGTTCACAGAGAAGAAAATTTACCACAGTTAGTGAGATACACTTCCTTACTTGACTAGATGACGTGCCTTGTTGCAAGTTGCAGGCGTCGTACCTTATTACTAAATAATATTTCTAAGAAAAGAGAACCACATCAGTGGAGGAGGGACTGGTGGCTGTTGAGGAATGTTTTTGTATAGGTGGAGCATTACCGTGATTTATGATACCTATATTAAAAATATGCTGTTCAATAGACTCAAGATACTGCAGTTGTTTGCCAAAGATTCAGTTGAGCGGCTGTGGAAAGATGTGGTGCGTGATGTAGTTCTTAGTGCTTTAATTTGGACAAGTCATTAGGGCACTCAAATAAACGAAATGTTTTGGCATCGTCAGCATGGTTGAGGGAAGGAACACGCACGTAGGTGCGTGCCCGCATCCAGTTCGAGCTCATAGTAGCCAAAAGCCAAAATTAAGATGGAGGTGTTACTTTTGCAGAAGCACAAGTGTCACACTCTCAACGCCAATTTTGTTATGAAAGGGTGACATTCAGTTCAATCGTCCAGGGAGGGGTGTCGGAATATCTATCAACTTATATGCTCAGTTCTTGTCGACCACAAGGTCTCCAAATTGGATTTTGGTTTTTTTTCGGTACCTAGGAACAGAATCAAGTTTACAAGGAAGGGCTTTTATGTAAAAACGTTATTGCATTGAATTTTGTTAAGGTGGTATAATGCTGCACTGATAGTGCGCTTCACATACTCTCTGGTTGCCAACACACTAAGATGAGGGGCATGATTATAAAACGTCATAATATGGCAAGTGCGCTGATATTCCAAGCCCTACAAAAGGGACCATGCGGTGCCAAATAAATTGCCTACACTGACATAAGCAGTGCAAATAATCTATAGCACAGGGCCTCTGAGATCTGAGAAACACTGCCAACAAAACACTGCCCTACTACTGGTTGCTACCAAACCTAACAACACGTGCTTTGAAAACCTCTTCTTGTCCCGACGCTATCTTAATTGTACCTTGCACTATGTGTATTTCTAGGGTAACCACCCGCAACTCAGATTTTCAGCAGCTTGCTAAAGATAACACACTTATTCCAAACCAGTTGGAGGTTCACCTGCTTGAGTTTAAGTTCTGTAAAGACACTAGGCCTGATCCTCAATTTAAAAAGGCGAAAGCGCAGCACAGCGTGCTTATCTCCAACCACATAGACAGGGATATAGGGAAGTCAAGCTCCACATGGTCCTCGTGGGAGTAGTGTGGACTACCGTACTGTGCTGTGGCCAATCCAAGGTTTGAAAAAACCCAATTAACAAGCCCCAATGCGAGCAACGCGAGGGGGGCAACACATAGCACATAGTTAATAAACACAATGCAAGCCTATGCGAGGGCCTTCTGGCCCTATGAGCTGCACCTACATGCGTATGCACGCGTGTGTGCGTGCGTGCACATACGTGCGTGTTTGTGTGTGTGTTTGTGTGTTTGTGTGTGTGTGTGTGTGTGTGTGTTTGTGTGCGTGTGTGCGCGAACATATGTGTGCGTGCGTGCGCTTACGTGCATGTTTGTTTGTGCGCGTGCACGTATGTATGTGTGTGCGTGCGTACGTGTGTGCATGCGCGTACGTGTATGCATGCACGCAGGGTGTGTGTGCATGTGTGTGTGTGTGCATGCGGGTACGTGTGCGTGCGTGCACATGTGAAGGGAATGAAGGCGCCCTTCCTCTTGGTGTCCTTCCTTCCCAATAGAGGGCCATCCAAGCTGTTTGTCCACCTTGGGGGCCTTGAGGGGCGGCTTGAGAGGCTTTCCCGGCCTGTCCTCGTTCATGCTTATATCCCTGAAACAGCCGAAAGTAGAAGTGTTTACAAATGGCTCTTCCCACCCCGCTTCTCAGATAAGACAGATTTACCTCCAGCCGCCCAGATAATGCGCTGGTTACTCCAATCTCTGCAAAAACACGAAAACAACAAACTACTGCAGTGGGGTGGGTTCTTCGGAGTGGCAGGGGGAAACTGAGGGAGACTGGGAGCACCCCAGCAGCACCGTCAGCCACCAGCAGAGCCACCAACCCCAGACAGCACTGACCTAAAGACCTCAGCAAATGTCGGCGTGACATCCACCTCGTCAAGATCGAGTACTGTGAGGACACCGAACCTCAGAACCAGCTGAACGACGCAAAGGAACAGCACAAAGACCTTTGCGATATTCTCCAAGGAGCCTCCGTTACTCTCCACATCATCCTTTTGGGTGTGGGTGGCACCATCTACAACACTCACACTCTGAAGCCTTTCAAGGAACTGGGTCTTGATTCTCAAAGAGTTAAGAAGCTTGCCTCCAAGCTCCATGTGCACTCTGTGAACTTAGCTGCTAAACTTGTCCATACCAGACGTGCCTTTTCCAATACTGTTATCAACTCTCATCAGGAGCCAGTTTCAGGCCAAGCCTGCAACCCTCCTGATCCCCATTAATTTTTCCTTCCTTTTCGTGGTGGAGGAGCTTGACGGTACTCGGTACCAAAGTGGCTCCTTTTCCTTAATCAATGTGGGGAGTGGCTTTCTCTGCCTGCGTTGTTTTTTCTTTTTTGAAAGACATGCCAAGCAGACTCTCGCTTTCAACTTGAGTCAGATCGCTGCGCTTCAGTTGCCTTAGACTCTTACTCATAGAAGTGGGGGTTGTCAAGAGATAGAGGGGGCTGAAGTGGGAGGTGCAATGAGTTAAAAGCTACATCAATAAACATAATGTGCTTTCCTTAAAAGGAACACGCTAGTGCTCTGTAATTTAACTTATATAAGGGGGCCACAGATGAGGAAAGCGGGTGGTTTTTGCGTGCTCTCTGGGGGCCCCCCGTTTGCTAGCTTTCAAGCCTAATATTGACAAGTAGAAAAGACCAGGTATGTGCATTTAGTACTATCATTCTGTTCATTTGATACTGTCCTCTGCTGTACACAGGCAACTTTAAAACAGCTCACACACTAGTGCAGAAGTGATGTTACTTGGCAGCAAAAAATGGGGTCCGCCAGACGGCCAATCATGATTGCTTAATTGACAACATCTGTTTCATTATACGCACTTTTCGATTAAGTTTGAAACTGAGGAATTGGGGGGAATTTCCTAGCTAGGAACCAGTAGATTTTGAAAGCATGCCCACATGATATGTTATATGTGATGTTACATGTTACATGTGATATGTGATACTATGATATGCTATAAAACCACAACAGCTTGATCAAGTCCCCGTACGTGTCGCCCGCACCGCTGGCATGGTTTTTGCTATGAAGAGAAAAGTTCAAAGCATGTTAAGGTGCGATTTCTGCACATACATCCCTTTCTGAACACACACGATCGCGTTTGCTGCCCCCCTAACACCTTGTAGACTACAGATGACAGCAAATTGTGAACTTCCAATTCTGAGGTCAGGTTTAGGGCGCCTCAAGGCCCACTTAAATGTCAATGCTTGCTGCAAAAAATGGGGCTGTGTATATGTGTATATGCGTGAATGCACGCCTGCACCTACAGCCTTTCCTAATTTGGAGCACAATTACGATTGCTGCCCCCTACCATTGTTTGTATGTATGCGTGTGTGCGTGTGTGTGTGTGTGTTTGTGTGTGTGTGTGTGTGATTAAAATATTAAAGAAAAATGTAGCCTAAAACAGAGCCCAACATTGCAGCACGAATGCAGACAGGACCGCCGACAAAGCCTGGGTCAGCTGCTCTGGGGAACTCATTGTTGACGATTTATTGCGGTCGGTTGGTCCTGGCAGATGCTTGATTGTTTACTGATTTTATTCAGAGTTGCAATGTCACAAACAGCGTTGTTCCTTTTTCCCCTTTCCAGTTTCTTTTTGTAGATGCTACAAGTGATGCTCCAACAACAACTATCACAGTTTTTACATGCTCTACACAAGTAGCCTAGCAATCGTACATTTTGACTGATGGCTTTATCTGTAACTCTGTAATTCTGCATGTGTGTGTGTTTGTGTGTATGTGTGCAATTGTGTGGTGCCCATAAAACATTTTACGCGCACATCTTTCTTAGCCTGCTAAGCATTTTTATTAAAGCGTGGTACATATCCTAGATCTCAGATCTCTTGCCGCTCGCTACACAGATCATGTCTCGCTGACCACACGACATGATCCCCAAGATATGAACCATGTTCTCTCCTATTACAATGCGGAAGGATCATGGTCTGAAGATAATTCTGGTTGTGCTACTGTGGTCAGGGCTGAGGGAGCCATACTCAGTCCAAAATTCTTATCAGGCCTATCTGCCCCCTTTTGTTCAACCCGATGGTCATTTGCTTGCTTTGCTTCCATGGAGGCCTTGCATGGGCAAGACTCCTGTGCTCTTGTGTCCTGTATCTGATATGGATTTCCAATTATCCTTTCCTAGAACAGACAAATCACAAAACCAAATAAAATGTGTCAATAAGTTGCCCTGCCTTACATTGCAATCTATCTTTCAAGAAGCTCATGTGACGGTATATTCGCGTTCTAAATGCATGCTCTGCACAACTAGCAACCGCGCCTACTGGAAACCTAGATCCACCACATCGGATAAATCAGAGGCTTTGGGCAATCGTGCAGTAATAAGCTCCAGCCATCGCTTCTTGCTTTCTTTGTGGAGAGGCCAGAGGTGGTTTCCGTCAATAGCAGTGCAGGTGAAGGGCCCTTGAAAGCAGCATGACAACGTGCATATTAAGCAGTTGCCTCATTTAAACAATATTAGCTGAGAAGTCCAACGTCCCCACTCCTGTAAGTGCTCAATTCATGCTGCTTACGTTATTTATTGCAGCACATCAGTGCAAAGAATTGTGCTGCAAACAATGTGACTATAGGTATGTAGGGCAGCAATTAGTAGACCTGCTCTTGATCAGTGGATGGGATTGGTTGTTTTGCACTTGCATCAACCCTGGAGTAGTTTGTCAATAGTTTTTGCAGGCGACTGAAGTCGATACGTGGGGGGTTCAGTCGTTTTCCAAGTACCCGTTGTGATGTTCCTCCAACCTTGCACCATGCTTTCACTAATGCGCTTGTCAGCAGTGCCCTGAAGGTAGCAGAATAGCCAGGCGTCAATCGCTATGCAATTTTAACATAAGACAGAATATCATCCGTGCGTGATCATCCTCACATGGAACGCAAGGCGTTTAAGCACTTCAAAGGATTGTTCGTCAGTTGATGGGTTTGGAGGCATTGCCAGACTTTGTCACATATTCTACAAGACTCCGACCCTACTTCCAGACATCGCTTGTGGCTAGAAGGAGATTTGTCAACACACCTAGATAGAAATTATGATCAAAATCATTATTTCGCAGCAGATGGACGAAGCCGTAATTATTGCTCACCCAGAAAGCATGAATTGGAAGGCCCTCAAAAGGTGCTGGTGTCGGGTGCTGTGGGCGGTAGGAGTCTGCATGCACAAGGACCACGCTATTGCTGCATTTCCTTGTAGTTAATATGAAATGTATTCTTTGGCAGGCTACAATAACAGGCTCTATAACACCGGTGCATTGACCACCTTGTGAATATTTAGATAACGGGATGAAGCGTGTTTAAGTTCCAACTCACGCACACACAGTTTTGAGCACCTATTCATCGTGGCTGATACAATATTCTTTGAATACAGTTACCAAAAATGTGGAAGCCAGCCCGGAGAAGCGGCTCAAACATTGACCACATTTGGAACACCGCGTCATTCATGTCCCATTCACGGCACTCCTCCTGGTGTGACAAACAAATATGGAGTCAATATGAAATCAGAAGGGGAAAAGCTAAATGATGACAATAGACATCCCCACTACCTCTTTCGGGAAATACCATTTTGGAGGGGGTGGGGCGGTAGGCAGCGGTACAGTCCAAGTAACTAAGAGCCAGCTAGCAAATATACCTTGTTCCTACTAAAAACTGGTCTGATCTGCATTCATTATTATTGATTGTTATTGAACAGACAGGGAAGCAACTAATCGTCACCATAAAATTGGCATCATTCAGCTTGTGCTGCAGGCGCCAGGGACGTTGGCTTTCAGGAATGCTAGGACTCCTGTGTGTATTCATTTGTATGCATGCGCGAGTTATTTTGCTAGGATTTTTGCAGATGATTTCAAATTCATTGCTACATAAAGTGCCAGGGTTTGGCGATAGACAACTATAGCCAAACCCTACTCTCCATACGTGTGAGTAAACTTTTTGGTTTGCAATAGTGCTTTGGTGCACCCTATCTAAGCATCACAATCCGTTTAATGATACTTACGGCATAGCTCCCAGAAAGCACAAAGCAGGCAACGGTAGACCTGCAACCAGACACATATTTGATCCAATAATCAGGGAGGTGGCAACATTTTGTTGTGGTGCATGTATTGAAGGCGCCTGCCAAGAGAATGCCGAGTACTCTGCATCAAGCCAAAGCCTAGAGCTCTTGGTTAAATGTCAGTTGTGTGTCATAAATTAGCAATTTGTGTTGATCAGTTCTCATGCTAGTGCGCGTGGCTAGTGCTCCGACACTTTGGTAAGAAGATACATAATACTGTGTACATATGACACTGCAGGTGCGCTTAGGTGCGTGTGCATGGCCTGCAGTGCCTGCCGTTTTATTTTAAATTGTTCAACAATAATATGATGGTTTGTACAAATCCCATCCTATAATGACAAAAGCATTTCATGTTTAATTTGACTGAACAGTGAACCTACCAGCTTGACGGACCTTCAGAAGCAGCTCGTAAGCAACCCAACAGCCCATTGAATGCGAGATGACCACATAAGGGACTCCGTCGCGTAGTTTGTGGAACACCTTGGGAAGCACAGCGTCTACCATCTCCTGAAATTGCAGTAAGAAAGGGTGACTAGTATTTTCATTGATACCAGGGCATCCAAACACCCATTATGCCGTGACCAAACACTCATTATGCCGTAAGCAAAAGTGGTAATTTCAAACATGATCCGTGGAACATGAAGGAAAGACGTGTGACTGGTTCACCTCGGCCTGACCTTAAGCACTATATAGTTCTACAAATGTCTGCACACTCTTAGGTTTCATGACAGCAAGCCCACATCCCGTCTTTTCAAACCCTGATATTCACCAATGCCTCCGCAAACAAGAACTATCCAGGCAGGTCCTGACTCTAGATGTTTTTTTGACCTATATATCAATTTTGTCACTGTAAAATCCCCAAAAGCACAGCCCTGAGGCCTTTTCAGGATCCCAACACCTTTCTTTCCTCACCTGAACGCTGCTAGAATACGGCTCACGGAGCCGGAGACCGCTTCCTGGAGGCTGCACTGCAAGGACTTCAGCTCCGTTCTCCCGACACCACTCCTGAGTAGCATGTGTTTGCACCAAACTGTGTGAGCTGGCTTACTAGCTTACATGTAGAAGTGCAAAGTACATTCAAACGCGAGGTCACACGGTCAATGTCATCTTTCAAAATCTTCATAAACAAACGACTGAGTTTTTATGTTTTCATATTAAAACTCGTCCCAAGGAATAACTCACCAAGAGCGGGCTGGCCACGCGCCGGGCGCCCGTGCCTTCACTTGTGTACATGTCCTGTAATAAAAAAGGTTTGCCGACCAAGACGAGACCCAAGTCACAAGTGGCGACATTATGGAGGTGCTGTAGCCAATGTGCATCAGGTAAAATTCAAGCTCAGATCTGCCAAGCAAAGATGCATAACTACCATGAGCAATATTATTATTACTAGTATCACAGCTGGATCAATGCATGGGAATTTGCGTGTATGATACCTCAGCACTTCCGGCGCATGGGAAACAGAGGACGCGCAGGTGTGGCCTGATATCAAGCACGTGATCGGTAAATGCGTAATCAATGTCTTGCATTTAAATCAATTGTTGATGGTAGTGCCGTCAAGCTGCATGTGGATCAATGCATCCTAGTACCTGGTACCAGCAGGTGCATTGAGTTTGTGGTATGCAGGGAACCACCTGCGTGTAGGTGCACTGCATAATCATGACTGAATGTAAATGTACTCAAGCCAGCATCTGTGTAAAGCAGGCGGGAACCGAGGGTTGAAACACTGTCGGCTGATTGCACACACACACACACACATACACACAATTTACGCATCTGGACCTGTTAAAATCTTCTGGACATGGCTCTGGCGGGACTACTCTAGAAGCCCCATTCCCTAGATCCGTGGCTTGCGCCTCTTGAGCGTGAATGGGTGCAGGGGTGCTATTTTTGGCCTTGTCCAAGGCATCTTGAAAAAAGTACGCCGGATCTGGTCCTCACTCCAAGTTTCGTGTGCATCGTCCGGCAAACCAGGAGGATTTGACAGATGCTCCTCTTGCAACACCTAGGTGCGATCCAGGCATGGCTGGTGTGAATGTTGCGTTCTTGTGGTGTTTAAAAGGCAAAACGACTTCCCTGTAGTCATTGTCTAAGCTTATGCCAACTAATATGCAGTACCTCGATGAGGTTAAGGCGCCTTAGCACAGACTCGTCCATTATTACCTAAATATATGTCGAGAACATCGATCTAAATTACTACAATTGATTAATTAATTACACAGATGCACCCACGGTAAGGATGGTCACATTCTGACCATCGTAGATGGTCAAATTTTGATCATCAGGCCAACGGATGGTCAGAATTTGACCACATCCTCTTTTTGCAGGCTGGTAACCGCGACGACCGGGCGATGACCAAATTCACCCCTTAAGGGCACTTTTCACACACTGCACCTCAACTTGTAATTATTTATTGTTTAAATCAGTAGATTTCACTGATTCGATTGACATTTTTAAAGCGGGCACACCCGCCCGGCGGTCAGCACTTAAGAAATTGACCTCCCAGGCCCGAAATTGAACTTCATGGAATATCTAAAATTTGTGTGTTGGGAAATAAGGGTATTTTGAGAACAACTGCAAGCTCAAATTTATGTATTTTGGACAATTTGGTGTTGTGCAGGCTGAGCTGCCTGTTCTGGGCCCTTGAAAAGCACCCTGAATGGCCAAAAGTTTGCACTCCACGGATTTTTGAAACTTTGTGTGTTGGGTTTCAGAAGTGTTTTAAGATCATCTGCAAGCTCAGATTTATGTAATTTGGTCCTACTGGTGTTTTGCAGGCTGAGCTGCCTGTCCTGGGCCTCTAAACGGCCAAAAGTTTGCAATGTTTTTTATGTGTGTTGGGTATTAATGGTTGTCTCCCTTGCAACGTAGATGACATGCCAGTTTACAAGAGACACACCAATGAAGACCAATAAGAAATCTGAACTTGACAATTTAAACTCCTCGACTAACCTTTTGATCAGCAATTCATCAACAGTAGGAGTCACAGAGAAAATGACAGCCAAGTCTGAAATATGGCACCATCGTATTAATAAAGCATGTAGCAATCAATGAGAATAATCAAGAATTAATGAAGCCAAGGAAAAGGAAGGAAGGAATCACACAGCTGTTTCAAAATTCCTCTAGCTAACAACTAGACCCAACGATAGCCCCTTTCACACTGTACATCACACAGTTCTCCGGCTAGTTATAAAATGTAATAACTAAATTGGCCAAAGACCACAGTCAGTAAAAAGAAGGTAATAAATGTTTATCAATCAATCAAGGTCTGCAAAGCATCATAGCCAACAAGCATGCACCGCTTCCTTCACACTTCCAACGCTGCACAGCTCTTTGAGAACACTACTGCGTTCTTTTGTGCACTGCACAAATTCGTCATGGCCTGGCAACTCAAAAAACGGTGGCCTTTGGCCACACAAGGGAATTGCTGCAGCAATGACTGACGCCAGCATGACCACCATCTGCCTACACCAATCAGCATCAAAGGGCACGTACACCACCTTGCACTCTTCACCTGCCAACCAACCAACAAGCAACGAGGCACGCCGGTTGCCATCATTTGGACCTGGCACTGCACAAAATGGCACATCTTAATGCCTTTATCACCCAACGCCTTCTTACATGGCATCCATGACCACACGCCATCATCTCGCTCCACAAAGGGGCAAGCACTCTTCACTTCTATCAAGAACTGCACCTCATTAGCTCCTAGCCGGGCATCTGGAGACGCAGCCAAAGGGATTAAAGCACTAAAAGAGGTGCCGTGCAGCAGAGGATGGCAAGATGGAACAAAATACAACCCTTGCTCTTGCACAGCTGCATCAATAGGCATGGACACTTGGTGCTCAGAAAGAAGATGAGACCGCACCTTATCTAGACCTGACATGACTGATGCAATACCACACATTTCATGGCGCACACCCCACTCCATACAATAATGCTGCACCTGTTGCTGCTGCTGCTGCTGCTGCTGCTGCTGCTGCTGCTGCTGCTGCTGCTCATTGAACATGGTGAAATGGTTGGATGTGGTAGTGGAAAGGCCCAGCATTTTTGCTGCATTGGAGGCCGTGCATGCAACAGACTGGGCTGCAAACCACGGCTGTGTGCGTTGTTGGAAGGCAGGGGATGGGAGGACCACAACTGGAAGTAAGCAGCACGACCTTTGAGCTCAGATGGAGGCAATGGGATTTGGGTGATGATGGGTGGCTGTGGCAGGGGAACAAACAAAGGTACATTGGTGGAGGTCATGGCAAAAAGGCCTAGGTTAGGGGTGTTCCTAAAGAGAGACGCTGGGTGGCTCCGCTGCTTAGAGTAAGGCATGGGAGAGTGGTTAATACCTGACACTTTGTGGGACTGTGAGGCTGGCTTCTTATTTTGCTCCTTCTTCCTGCCCCTTTCTTTTGTAGCTCCCAACCACACACCACCTGCAAGTGGGTTGATTGACTAAGGTAGAAATGCTTTAAGTCAGAAGAAGAAAGAACCCACTTCCTGCTACCAATGCAAAAAAACTGTTGGTACAAAAATGCACGGCATATATCACCCCACCTGTGTAGCCTGTGCCATGCTTAGTGTTGTTGGCGGTGGTGCGCTGGCGCTTCTTGGCTGGCATGCTAGACCCCATGGCCTGGCCACGCATGCGCTTGCTAGCTGCTTGGACGGCTGATGCTGAATTGTTCATTGCAAATTGGCTGGATGCCATGCTAGGCTCCACTGCTGCTAGTACTTCGTTGTCTTTGGCAATGAGTAGATCAATATCGCTGGTGTATGCTGCTGCTTTGATGCACTTAAGCTGCTCTTGAACAACAGCTAGCTTTGCTGGGTCTGGGGCATGAGGGGCTATAACAGGTTGTTGGGGTGGTGGTGCTGGTGCTGCTGGTGGTATTGCTTGGGAAGGGTGGTATTGCTTGGGGAGGGTGGGGGGGCATGGAAGCATTGCGAGGGGTCTGAATATTTATAAAAGAGGTGGCTACACTTACTACAAGCCAAAAGGAAGTCACATCAGCCCATTACCTGCAGTAATAAAGCTTGTTGGCCATGCCGCCTTTAACCTTTGTATTATGGGTGAAAAGGTCAGCGTTTGTGAAAGCTTCATATTCACTCATAAACAATTCAAAGGACTTCCAGTCTTTAACTACAGCATAAATGCTGCCATCA
>Ga0307947_1002499_pt1 | contig 14747 bp, 16 predicted proteins | sample OrgLakmetagen232_FD_201840 | JGI IMG/M metagenome (GOLD analysis project Ga0307947, IMG submission 201840) | Saline water microbial communities from Organic Lake, Antarctica - #232 | ecosystem: Environmental > Aquatic > Non-marine Saline and Alkaline > Saline | place: Antarctica: Organic Lake...
GCGGGGGTGAATGTGTGTTTCAATGGTGCGTGTGTATGTGGGGTGGGTGGGAGAGTGTATGTGCGTTTCAATGGTGCGTGTGGGTGTGGGTGTGGGTGTGGGTGTGTGTGTGTTCATGTGAGTAGCTATGAGCAGGTGTGCCTTTGCTGTCACTTTGGCTGTGCTGCTTTTTAAAATGTAATATCAGAGGTATGTCAGACCAGACAGCATGGTGGTTGGTCATACGCTGACGTTTCTAAGCAATTACAGATGGCAGCTCTGCTTTTTCTGTCACACAAATGTTTTTTTACACATACAATCCTGGATTGGTTTAACGATATTTACGCTAAGTTACTGCTTTAATGTCTTTGCTCATATTTAAACACTAATCTAGGAAGCATCTGCTCACGTGTGTATGTGTGTGTGTGTGTGTGTGTGTGTATGTCCTCGCCAGTGTTTTCGCTCTTGTAAGCAATCTTTCTCACTCACATTCACTTGTAATCCTTGCTATACATCCACATGTGCACATACACACATACACATGTGCAAATACGCTCACAAGTGCGTGCATACGCACATCCACATGTGCACATACGATCACAAGTGCGTGCACACGCATCCACATGTGCACACATCCACATGAGAACATACGCTCACAAGTGTGTGCATACACACATCCACATGTGCACATACGCTCACAAGTGCGTGCATGCTGCTTCAACCAAACTCACTTATTTATTTCACGTACGCATTCTCACACTCACACACCTAATTCTCCCACACCCATTCATTTGCTCGGAAGCATCTACGATCACTCAACCGTCACACGTGCTCTCAAGCACTCGCTAATATGCAAGGGTTTAATTAAATAATTAAATAAGCAATAGTAAAAAGGATTTAATTAATGAGCAAACACACACACACTTCACACATGCTCTCATGCACGCACAGACACACTTTCATATTAACTAAATCACCTGTGCTCTATCCATTGCAAGGGCTTTTGTGCCCACTTAAACAGGATTTCAAAAAATACGTGTTGTAGTGTGATCTCACAGTATATGTGTTGTAGTGTGATCTCACAATATATTTGTTGTAGCGTGATCTCACAGTATATGTGTTGTAGTGTGATCTCACAATATATGTGTTGTAGTGTGGTCTCTCAGTATATGTGTTGCAGTGTGATCTCACAGTATATGTGTTGTAGTGTGATCTCACAATATATGTGTTGTAGTGTGATCTCACAATATATGTGTTGTAGCGTGATCTCACAATATATGTGTTATGGCGTGCTTGCTCATTAATTGTATACACTTACTCACAGACTCACTCACACATGCACATGTGCTCCTGCACCCACCAATGTCATAATGTGCACTCACTCACCTCTTCATGTATGTGTTTGCCCACAAACACGTGCACACACATGCTCGCACACGTATGCTTTCTCGACCTTTGTTCAACAATGTGAGCAGGAGCTGGTGCTGGCCAGAGAGCACAACTTGCACACAAAACACGCATTCATGCATACTCACACACACTTGCTTTCTCGACCTTTGTTCAACAATGTGAGCAAGAACTGGTGATGGCCAGAGAGCACAAATTGCACACAAAACACGCACACACATGCATACTCACACATGAATCTTTCCTCTATGTGTTAGAACAATGTGAGCAGGAGCTGGTGCTAGCCAGAGAGCACAGCGCGCACACAAAAACACGCACACACATGCATACTCACACACACTTGCTTTCTTACCTTTGTTCAACAATGTAAGCAGGAGCTGGTGATGGCCAGAGAGCACAACTTTCACACAAAGACACGCACACACATGCATACTCACTTGAATCTTTGCTCTACGTGTTTGAACAATGTGAGCAGGAGCTGGTGCTAGCCAGAGAGCACAGCGTGCACACAAAACACGCACACTCATGCATACTCACACACACTTGCTTTCTCACCTTTGTTCACAATGTGAGCAGGAGCTGGTGCTGGCCAGAGAGCACAACTTGCACACAAAACACGCACACACACATGCATACTCACACATGAATCTTTGCTCTACGTGTTATAACTATGTAAGCAGGAGCTGGTGCTAGCCAGAGAGCACAGCGTGCACACAAAAACACGCACACACGCATACTCACACACACTTGCTTTCTTACCTTTGTTCACAATGTGAGCAGGAGCTGGTGCTGGCCAGAGAGCACGAGCTCGCGCAGCGGCTGATGGAGGAGTTTGGGATTGAGATGGACGGTGCCCTGTTGGAGGCACAACGTAGTGCTGCCTCCCTACACTCTCGCCCAGGGTCTCCTGATGTGGGGAGGTGCGGAAAACAGTAGTGCTGCCCCTTTACACTCTTCGTAGTGCTGCCTCTTCACACTCTCGCCCAGGCTCTCCTGATGTGGGGAGGTGCGGAAGACAGTAGTGCACTCTTCGTAGTGCTGCCCATTACACTCTTCGTAGTGCTGCCCCTTTACACTCTTCGTAGTGCTGCCTCTCTACACTCTTGCCCAGGGTCTCCTGATGTGGGGAGGTGCGGAAAACAGTAAAATGCACTCTTCGTAGTGCTGCCCCTTTACACTCTTCGTAGTGCTGCCCCTTTACACTCTTCGTAGTGCTGCCCCTTTACACTCTTCGTAGTGCTGCCTCTTCACACTCTTGCCCAGGGTCTCCTGATGTGGGGAGGTGCGGAAAACAGTAAAATGCACTCTTCGTAGTGCTGCCCCTTTACACTCTTCGTAGTGCTGCTCTTTACACTCTTCGTAGTGCTGCCTCTTCACACTCTCGCCCAGGGTCTCCTGATGTGGGGAGGTGCGGAAAACTGCACGCCGACGTTGAAGCTGTATATTTTCAGTAAATTTTGCCAGAACATGCATGTGAGCGCAAACCAAGCCACTTCTGGGGGCGTGGCCTTCCTACCTTCTAAAAGGCTCGCCTCTAACAAAAGTTTTGTAATTTAGGTGATTTGCCAAAACCACTTTCTCCAAAACTGTGGCCCTCAATTTGTTGCAATAATCATTTCGAACCTCCACAACACGGCCTTCTCACATCATTTTCTGTACCTTCACAACGCTGCCTTCTCACATCATTTTCTGTACCTTCACAACACGGCCTTCTCAAAGCAATACACACACCTTGTGCAGCTATAAGCCATGCAGCGTACAATGATGCGTAACACACACACGCACACACACGCACACACACACACACGCACACACACACACACACACACACACACACACACACACACACACACACACACACCGCTCCAATAAATTGCCCTCAATTGCACCGATGGGCTTGTGGTTTTTCAGCTCTAGAAGGCGCATCATTAATACTGGACCAAATGCACCAGGGCATCATTTATACTGTGTATATCAGCTTACTTGCATGCATGCACCTCTCTCCCCCCCAATCACGAGTCCTTCAATTGCAGGTTATCGATGGGGCTTCTGGTTTTTCAGCTCTAGAAGGCGCATCATTAATACTGGATTAATTGCATCAGATCATCATTGGCATACCATGTGCATCGGCTGTAGTTGCATGCATGCACCTCTCTCCTTCCCAATCATGGGTCCTTAAAGTGCAGGTCACCAATGGGGCTTGTGGTTTTTCAGCTCTAGAAGGCGCATCATTAATACTGGACCAATTGCACCAGGGCATTATTAACACTGTGTGCATCGGCTGTAGTTGCATGCATGCACCTCTCTCCCTCCCAATCACGGGTCCTTAAAGTGCAGGTCACCATCACCCAAAATCGGCCAGGAGCTAAATCCCATCAGTGCATGTGGGGCATGTGGGGTGTATAGGGTAGGCCAGAACCATGTACATTCGGTATTGTTGGCAGGGAAATCACCAAGCATACGTTCATATACGGTACATGTATACGGCACTGGCCAACCCTATTGGTGCATTTGTTTTGGATTGAAAGCCTCCTAACTTACCGCAGGAACCTGGAATATATTGTGTTGGCCAACCCTATTATAAAGTCTTGATCCAAGCCACCTTTAAATGTCAGTGCTGTAACCTTTGATTGCTGCACGTCTCAAACCCAACCTTCATCAAATTTGCGGCACATTCCCCTTGCTTTGAACGCAGGTTACCGGCAGGGCGAAGCTTTGCAGGCCCAAGGAGGAAAGGCCAGGGGTTTGGGTCTGATGATGAGGGCCCAGGTGTGTAAATGGGTTTCAATATCGGGGGAGGGAGCTCAGATCTATGATGATTTTCGGGTCTGATGAGGAGGACTCTGGTGTGCGTGTGACAGAGTCTGTGTGTAATGAGAAGGGTTCAGGTGCGTATTAGGGTTTGAGTATCTGCAGAGGAGGGCCCAGGTGTGTATCAGGATTTAGGTCTGAGGAAGGCACAGCTGGACTGCAAACAACCTGTCAACAACACGCTCTCTCGGCACTGCCATGGCAAGCACACACACCCAGGAACAATAAAAGGCGATACACGTATTACCGATCGTCTATCTTGGGGGGTCCGCACGTTTACAGTATTGCACACATACACACTAACACACAAACACACACAAACACACGCGCAATGCTTCCAAACGGCCCAATTCCCACATACTCATGCTCCTTGCATCCCTCTCACAACCTGGCTGTGTATATACAGCACCCTTGTCTCCTCTGAGGCACACACACACACACACACACACACACGCACACACACACACACCGATTGTGTACATACAGCACCCTTGTCTCCTCTGAGCCACACACACGCGCACACACATATACACACCAATTGTGTATATTCAGCGCCCTTGTCTCCTCCGAGGCACACACGCACGCACACACACATACACCGATTGTGTACATACAGCACTCTTGTTTCCTCTGAGGCACACACATACATACACACGCACACACACCCCGACTGTGTACATGCAGCACCCTTGTCTACTCTGAGGCGGGCACATATACACACGCACACATGCAAACAAACATACACACGCATACACGCAAACACACACACCCCGACTGTGTACTTACAGCACACTTGTTTCCTCTGAGGCACAACACACACACACACACGCTCACACACACCCCAACTGTGTTACATACAACACACTTGTCTCCTCTGAAGCACACACGCACACACAATCACCCCGACTGTGTACATGCAGCACCATTGTCTCCTTTGAGGCGTGCACAGACGCATAGCACCTTCTCACAGCCCAACAAAGCTGTGCTTAGGAAGCACGGCTCAGTAGGTTCAGGCAAGCAGCAGCCGTCCCTGCTTCAGCTGGTGACGGAACGGATACAGGAGAAGCTGGAGGAGCTGCAGGTCTGTGTGCAAGTGTGTGTGTGTGCGTAAGTGCATGTGTCTGCGTGCATGGATGCACGTGTTTGTGTGTGTGCATGTGTGTGTATGTAAGTACGTGTTTCTGCGTGCATGGATGCATGTGTTTTTGTGTATGTGTTTGTGTGTGTGTTTGTGCATGTAAGGACATGTGTCTGCGTGCATGGATGCACATGTTTCTGTGTGTGCATGTGTGTGTATGTCCGTACACGTGTCTGCGTGCATAAATGCTCGTGTTTGTATGTGTGTGTGTGCAAGTACATGTGTCTGCATGCATGGATGCATGTGTTTTTGTGTGTGTTTGCGTGTGTATGTAAGGACATGTGTCTACGTGCATGGATGCACGTGTTTTGTGTGTGTGTGTGTCTGTGTGTGTGTGTGTGTGTGTGTAGGTATGTAAGTACATGTGTCTGCATGCATGGATGCACGTATTTGTGTGCATGTATGTACATGTGTCTGCGTGCATGGATGCACGTGTTTGTGTGTGTGTGTTTGTAGGGACATGTGTCGGCGTGCATGGATGCACGTGTTTGTGTGCGTGTGTGTGTGTGTGTGTGCAAGTACATGTGTGTGCGTGCATGGATGCATGTGTTTTTGTGTGTGCAAGTGTGTGTATGTAAGGACATGTGCCTCAGTGCATGGATGCACGTGTTTGTGTGTGAGTGTGTCAGTGAATTCATGGGTGTTGTCTATGTTTGCATCCAATGCTGATCAAAAGTGGTAACAATCTCACAAGCACGGTTCTGTCAAGCGCGTCTTGGAAAGTTGTGTTAAATCCACAAATTCCTGCTGCTGTCCTTTCTGAAGCTCAAGATCATTTGTGCACACTCTAAAATAGAAGCAAGCGTCAGCCTGGTAAGTTTGTGCTTGTTCATGTGATCACCCTTATACGGTACCCGGTACCAAAGTGGCTCCTTTCCCTTGATTAATTTGGGGAGCGGTTTTCATTGCCTGCGTAATTTTCCATTTTTTTTCCATGTGATCACCCTCTGTAAGCTGCAAATGAGAGACTGTGTTAGAGTTACAGACATGGGCTGGATTCATTGCCCTCAGTCAGGGGTTTGTGTGTATGTATGTATGTATTATAGCTCATGCGTGTGTGTGTGCCCTTTTCTTTCCGTATGGTGTGCGGTCAATGAGGCAGTATCTGAGATTGGAAACTCCCTTGGTCTAGACACTTGATCAGTTGAATTGTAATGCCGCTGCTACTCATTACATGTGTGCCCTTTTTAAATATCACCCTGGGCGCTGATCACATTTTTAGGATGCAGAATCGAGGCTCCTCACCCCCATCATCCTTCTTTAAACTGCACAATGGGCATTTATCGCAGGCCAAAGCTATCCTATGCAACTTCTTTTCTATAAAGCACAGTCAGCCCGCTATTGCAGAGGCAGAGTTTGGCTCAGAGCTTTTGCTCTAGTTAGTGAATAAAGTACAACTGATGCTGCTCTAATGTGTGTCCTACTTTCTTGCAAACTTACACTTGTCTTACTTTTTCTCTAAATTTACAGGCTGCTGCTGAGGAATCAGAGTCTGACGAGGAGGAAGAATCTCGCCCTGCCAGCCAAGAGGCGGATTCCGCAACCGCTGCCAAGCTCAACAAAGCAATGCGGGTGCGTTCGCAACACACCCTATGAAGCACACCATGTCCGTTGCTTTCCATGCTTCCGACGATCAAAGCAGATGCGCTCACAAGACACCCTGTGAAGCATACCACTTTCGTTGCTTTCCATGCTTTCACCGATTAAAGTACTTGACAAAGCAATGCATGTGCGTTTGCAAAACACCCTGTGAAGCACACCACTTTCGTTGCTTTCCATGCTTTTTACAACCAAAACACTGAAAAGCTTGCATATGGCCCTATGCAATTGCCACCTAACATGAATTCTTGCTTTCTTAGTCGTAGTTATTGCCATGCAATACGGAACATTACACATGTGCTCTTTATCTGCCCTTCAGAAGAAAGATGAAATATTCATGCGAGTTGCGTTGTATAATAGATGCTGCACGTGTACGAGCTATGGGTGTTAATAATAATAACAATGATATTTTGCAGGACCAAACAGGGACGTTAGAGGGTTGCAAAGATGACTGGATTTCTCAGCTTTCGTGCTTTGCACCCCTGACCCAGATGTGCTTGTTAACTTTCTGTGTTTCAGGATTTGACGGAAGCGCAAGAGCAGCTCCAGGACAGCAAGTCAAAAAACCGTGATCTGGAGTTCAAACTAGAGGTGTGATTTATTGTTGGTATTGTGTGATGTGCCGGTGATGCTTGCATTGATTCCGATTTATGTTTGTCCAATGGTAACAATGAAGCCTGTAAAGTGGCTATTGTGAGAAATGGGCGTCTCATCGCGTTGAATTAATTTATAAATTTATGTTTAAGAAGGAGAATAATGAAAACCCTAAAGAGGCTTTTGTGGAAACTGGGCGTGGTCAGCTCCCACGTGTCATCTTGCTGAATCGTAAAATTGACCAAATTGACCTGAACCTATATTTCCATGAAAAACGCTCTTGGTGCCGACTTACTTTGAAGTGTACGACGTGAGTCGTGAAGATACTTATTTTGTGGGCTGCAACCCTACTGCTATTATGCTTGTGGTTTAAATTCTGGTCATTCAACGCACGTGGACCTCTTACGCCTCTTCCTAGCCCCCTTTTAAGTGTTTCACTCACAACTTCTGCACACAGGACTCCAAGCACCTAAACTCCACCCTGAGAAGGGAAGATGCCGACGTGAATTCACCTAGAGAGGTACGTTTCTATGCATAATGTGATGGCCAGGATGCTGACGTAAATTCGCCAAGGGAGGTGCATTTACATGCATAGAATGATGGCCAGGATGCTGACGTGAATTCACCTAGAGAGGTGCGTATATATGCATAAAGTGATGGCCCGTGCGTGACTGTTGTGTCGTGGTGGGGATTTAGATAGTGTGAGCACTGATTTATAAACTGACTAATGCATTGGTGGGGCTTTGCGAGGCTGGAGTGGAGTTTTCCTTGGTGGGTGGGGCTCTGGATAGTGTGAAGACTGGTCTAAAGTCTTTCAACCGTGCAGCTCATGCACGCTAGTCGTTATCAGCGTGGACCTCAGCTTCTTTTACATCCATTAAGGCTGCTGCTTCCTTGCAGGGGGAACGCTTTTGGTCACAACTAGGGTTGGCCAGAACTGTATGTATATACGGTGTTTATGCGGTATTTATAGCAGGGAAATCACCAATTATACGTGTTGGCAGGGACACCACCATATATCATGTACGGTCATATACGGTGTACAAAAGGCGCTTTGGCTCACAGTTTTGCTGGTTATGTGTTATGTGCTACCAGAGCTTCTACATTTGGGCTCACTCCACACAAGTTGATTCAAACGCTGCATGTTTCTGCAATAGTTCCTACATTTGGGCTTCCCTAACACAGACTGATATAAAAGCTGAGCATGTGCTGCCAGAGCTCCTACATTTGGGCTTCCCTAACACAGACTGATGTAAAAGCTGTGCATGTGCTGCCAGAGCTCTTACATTTGGGCTTACTCCACACAAGTTGATTCAAACGCTGCATGTTTCTGCAAGAGTTGCTACATTCGAGCTTCCCTAACACAGACTGATATGAACGCTGTGTATGTGCTGCCAGAAATCCTACATTTGGGCTTACTCCACGCAAGTTGATTCAAACGCTGCATGTTTCTGCAATAGTTCCTACACTCGAGCTTCCCTAACACAGACTGACATGAACGCTGTGTATGTGTTGCCAGAGCTCCTACATTTGGGCTTCCCTAACACAGACTGACATTAAAGCTGTGCATGTGCTGCCAGAGCTTCTACATTTGGGCTCACTCCACACAACTTGATTCAAACGCTGCATGTTTCTGCAATAGTTCCTACATTCGAGCTTCCCTAACACAGACTGATATGAACGCTGTGTATGTGTTGCCAGAGCTCCTACATTTTGCCTTCCCTAATGCAGGCTGATTCAAGAGCTACTGCCCATAAGGGCCATGGGGAGAAGGATCGAGATAAGGCACAGCACGTGGAGGGCAGAACACATCACAAAAGGGCATCAGAGCAAGCGAGGCCGCCATCGAAAGAAAAAGCGTCCAGAATGCCACACAGGTGAGTCTGCGCACGACAGGGTTGTGCTTGCCTTGGCAGAGTTGTGAGGCTGTTTGTGGTTCTTGCACACACAGGTCAGTCTGCGCACAGTCAGAGGGTGGTGCTTGCTTTGACAGAGTTGTGAGGCTGTGTGTGGTGCTTTTATCTCGGCAGAAGCTTGGCAGTGTTGAGGGGCAGTGTTGTGGGAGTTTGTGGTGCTTGCCTGATGGCAGTGATGCTTGCTTTGACAGACTTGTGAGGCTTAAGTGCAGGCTTCAGTATACGACTAGTCAAAATTTATGGTACTCTGAAGTTTGTGGTGCTTGCCTACTGGCAGTGGTGCTTGCTTGGACAGACTTGTGAGGCTTAAGTGCAGGCTTCAGCATACAACATGTCAACATTTCTGGTACTTTGGATGTTGGTACAAGCACAGTAGCTTCAGACTATCCCATGGTTTGGCAGTGCTATTATTTGTCGTGACCTGGAGGGAGGCATAAGAAATAGGCCTGTATATGTTGAAGACAGGGTTTCGATTTTTTGGGAGCAAGGGTTCGATAAAGTTCGTGAAAGTTCTAGAACCCTCGAACTGTTTGAGCGGTTCGATGTGCAATTTCAAAAAATGGGTCCAATTTGCTGGTTCCTGTGGTTATACTCGTCCAAAACATGCTTGAATTGTCTTAAATACATATAATATATTACAATTCATCAGTACACAAAAAATCTGAACGTTTGACGGCCTATCTAAGGCTTTTCCCTGCATTTTTGACTGCAATTTCGGACCCAATATTTTGAAAAAAGGCATAAAGTTCGACGAACTTTTAATAGCTCTTGAACGGCATTATTAGGGTTCGCTAAAATGCGTGAAAGTTTGCGAACCCGAACTTTTGACCGAACCCCGAACTGAACAACCCTGGTTGAAGGCACTTCATGTGTATGGAGCATGTCTTTATTGCACCATGCATTCACTTATGAGATTGATCACCGTTTGTAGGGCCTCCTACGGCTCTTGCTGTCCTGGCTGGCTTGCAAACCAATAATGGGCTTGCATGCTTGCGGTCGACCCATGCACCCCCCCCCTTCCCGGCCAAACAGTGCCCACAAGCTTACGTGAGCTCAACCACTTCACCATAAAAGGACCTGAAAGTTGTGTTAGGTAGCTACATTTATTCTCTGTGTGTCGTCAAAGGAGGCAAGCACACAGACCAAGAGGCTGGCTGGTATTCTGAATGGCAATGGTTTAGATATACAGACAAGTATTTTGCATTCAGATGAGGTAGACTGGTTTTGGAATGCATAAAAAGCTTATCAGCACAATCTCAGGGGACATCGGCATGGGGTTAAGCTTGCATATAATTTCATGGTTCACAACAGTTGCCAAAATTTGCGTTGAGGCTTATCCAAAGGGGTGCTTGACAGAGAATGTGTTTGCATCAAAGTTTTGTGACGATTTTTGCGCCAAGAGAATGTGATGATAGAAAAGAGCATGCTTGAGATGTGTAATGAGGGGGCCAGCCTTCTTCTTGATCTGCAAGCAAGTGTCTCACTAGTTCCAGCTAAGACTGTTTTGTCAGGGCGTGCACACACACACACACTTACACACACACTTACACACAAACACACACACACACACACACACACCACACACACACACACACAAACACGCTTAAACATCCCACACATTGTGAGTGTGAGTTTTGGTTGGGGGAGGGGGGTACGCGTGTTGTTTTGCATGTGTGGGATAAAATGGGACACGGTGCCCTCAAAAGAAGACAAGGATGGGGATAGACAAAATTAACACCAGAGAAGCTGCCAAAAAATCCTAGTAGTTTGTGGTGAGGTTGGGCTCGGTCTAGCCTTAGGCATACACACACACACACACACACACACACATCACACACAAACCCACTCACAAAAGAAATCCAGCCGTGTGTCCCGTTCAAATAATCATAGCAAACACCACCTTACGCTTCATCAGTGCTTAAGGCCCTATACTGCTTGCGCGCAATTTATGTCTCATGCATGAATGCCGCCTTACTTGATTTGTTGAACTGTCTGCAAGCCTTGCTGCAGCTCCTGCTTGGACCCAGGAATCTTCTTTTGTCGTCCCTTTCCGCATCTCATCATTACATTTGTGAACTTAAACGAGACATAGTTCCTGCACGAGAAAAAGAGCACGCCAGTGCTTTACGTAGAAACACACTAGCCCTTACGTTGTGCTGCAAGCAGGGGCCTTTCCATCAAGGAGAAAGGCGGCAAATGGAAACGGAGGAGCATGTCTCCGATCCGTCACAACGCCCAGAGTGAGTTCAGGTGGCATGCTTTTCAGTGTGTCAGGTGGCATGCATTTCAGTGAGTCAGGTGGCATGCATTTCAGTGAGTCAGGTGGCATGCTTTTCAGTGCGTCAGGTGGCATACGTGTCAGTGAGTCAGGTGGCATGCATTTCAGTGCGTCAGGTGGCATGCATTTCAGTGAGTCAGGTGGCATACGTTTCAGTGAGTCGGGTGGCATGCATTTCTGTAAGTCAGGTGGCATGCATATTTGGAGATGACATGTGTGGATAAGTTGACCTTTGACCTGGGCTGGTTGACCTATGACAGCTGTGGGTTGGTTGACCTATAATCTATGACAACTGTTGAATGCAAAAGGAGGGCTGTATTCGAATAAATAGTGTTTGATGTGAGCGCGCACTTGCGTCTTTTGGTACAGTAGATTTAATCATGATGTGCTGCGCTTTTGTAAGGCGCACTTCCCTAGAGGTAAAAAACGTGCTGTGTAATACGTAGTGCTGGCCAGAACCGTATATATACACCGTATATGACTGTATATTTAATGATTCTCTGCCCAAAAACACCGTATATACATCGTATATATATGGCTCTGGCCAACTCTAGTCATACTATTTGTTTTACGCAGAGCACAAAACTGAGGGTGACCCTTTTTTTTATGCAACGCTTTGCCGCTACGTCCCTTATCACGTCCTTGCCCCTTTCGGTCCTACAACTCACTCTGTAAGGGCATTGGATTCCAGGCGCTGATTCTTTTTAACAGGGCGACAGCAGCACAAAGGCAAACCTTCCGGTTCTTTCATCCTTGCAGTGTGCAGCACAAATTTCTTATGAACAATCGGTTTGCAAGGGCGCTGACATCAGGTCCAAGCCACTCCCACATTTTCCAGTGTTCTAGTGCAAACAGGCAGCACTTGCATAGCTGTCCAGCTTTGTTGTGTAAGTGATGAATGACTCTGTTGTGTAACTGATAAATGACTTTGTTGTGCAACTGAAAAATGACTGTTGTGTAACTGATATATGACGTACCCAATTGTAAACCTCATTCTAGTGCTGAAAGTCGTGGCACTAAATAAGGCGGTAATACCGTACCAACTCTGTTTAAGTACCCAAAATAAGCACAACTTTCTGCAGAACTTTGCGCACACAATATACGCGCATGCCCCACACATACACACATGCACGCAAGTACAAGCAGAAGCTTACATTTCCGTGTGCGTGTACATCCTCATTTTCAGAAGACAGAAGCCTGACTACGTCGGACTCCATGCGCAAGAATGCTGCTGAGTCCAAAGCCTTTGTGTTGGGCAGAGACAGGAACGTAGAGAAGCGAGAACAACTGTCAGGGGCTGCGCGTCTTGAAGATGCAATCACCAAGTACGCAGGCATTAAGCCACGCACCCCTGACTGGCTGCTCAAGGTGCGAGGGTGTGGGTGCAATATTATCTAGCAGGACACCCACTGAGTCTTTTTGCATTACTATCTAGCAGGCCACCCACTGAGTCTTTTTGCCTGCTTTTTTGAAGACGAGTAAAAAAAATTAGCTATCCAACGCAACTTTCAGGTCCCAGAATGGTGAAGTGAATAGGGAGATATGGCTGATTTAGGCTTTTGGGCACTGTTTGGCAGGGGAAGTTTTGCATGGGGACGATCTTTATTACTATCTATTTAATAACTATTCTGAAACTGGTGTGTGCGGGGATCAAGCCATGCACACCTGACTGGCTGCTCAAGGTGTGAGGGTGTGTGCATTACTATCTATTCTAATTGACGTGTGCGAGGATCAAGCCATGCACACCTGACTGGCTGCTCAAGGTGTGAGGGTGTGTGCATTACTATCTACTCTAAATTGACGTGTGCGAGGATCAAGCCATGCACACGTGACTGGCTGCTCAAGGTGTGAGGGTGTGTGCATTACTATCTACTCTAAATTGACGTGTGCGAGAATCAAGCCATGCACACGTGACTGGCTGCTCAAGGTGTGAGGGTGTGGGTGCATTTCTATCTATTTTGTTATATTAAAATTGACGTGTGCGGGGATCAAGCCATGCACACGTGACTGGCTTTTTAAGGTGTGAGGGTGTGGGTGCATTTCTATCTAATTTATTATATTAAATTGACGTGTGCGGGGATAAAGCCATGCACACGTGACTGGGCTATCGATCAGGGCTAGGGTGCAAGGCTGTGTCTACATAGGGTACAATTAATATAATACGGTGGGCAATAAGTATAATGTTATGGTGCGACATCAGGGCTAGGGTGCAAGGCTGTGTCTACATAGGGTACAATTAGTATGATACGGTGGGCAATAAGTATAATCTTATGGTGCATTTCAATTCAGGGCTAGGGTGCAAGGCTGTGTCTACATAGGGTACAATTAGTATATTACGATGAGCAATAAGTATACTATTATGGTGCATTTGATATCAGGGCTAGGGTGCCTCTACTCCCAATACTTTATTCCAACTAGAACAAGGCTATGCCTACTTAGGTATAATACTATGGGCAATAAGTATAATACTATGGTGCCTGTACTCCCAATACTTTATTCCAACTATAAAGCACTCTCTGGTCCATTGACTTTCATTGCATGTATGCGTACCCATTCCGTCAGAGTCTGCCACCTACTCTGTCAGACACGCTTTGGCTCCCTCGCTGCTTTCGCAACTCATTGTTAGAATTTCCTGTGAAAATGGTGACCCCTTCCTATACTCGGTTTCCCTTCACCTCGTCGCGGCATTAATCATGGAAAATGATCATTGTCTCCACACTCACTGCCTCACAGCTCATTGACGGCATCTACCGTGGAAAGATAGTCTCTGACGAAGCACGGGCGAAAATGGTACCCCAAAACGAGCCCATGCCCCTCGTGGATTACATGTTCCAGCATTTGGCAGGTACATGCGTATCTCTTGCTAGCATGTTGTGCATGCGTATCTCCTGTTAGCATGTTGTGCATGCGTATCTCTTGTTAGCATATTGTGCATGCGTATCTCTTGCTAGCATGTTGTGCATGCGTATCTCTTGTTAGCATATTGTGCATGCGTATCTCTTGCTAGCATGTTGTGCATGCGTAT
>Ga0307947_1002502_pt1 | contig 14737 bp, 14 predicted proteins | sample OrgLakmetagen232_FD_201840 | JGI IMG/M metagenome (GOLD analysis project Ga0307947, IMG submission 201840) | Saline water microbial communities from Organic Lake, Antarctica - #232 | ecosystem: Environmental > Aquatic > Non-marine Saline and Alkaline > Saline | place: Antarctica: Organic Lake...
CGTACTGCGCAATCCATGCAAATGCACACCTGACACTGCGCAATCCATGCAAATGCACACCTGACACTGCGCAATCCATGCAAATGCACACCTGACACTGCGCAATCCATGCAAATGCACACCAGACACTGCGCAATCCATGCAAATGCACACCTGACACGTACTGCGCATCCATGCAAATGCACACCTGACACTGCGCAATCCATGCAAATGCACACCTGACATGTATTGCGCATCCATGCAATTGCACACAGGCACGTACTGCACATCCATGCAAATGCACACCTGACACTGAGCACACACCTGAGGGCAGCAGCAGCTGCTGCAGTGGCCGAGGGCATGTAAGGGGAAACGCGAGCTTGGGGTGGGCGTGCAATTGGACGTATGGGGCCTGTTGAAACAGCGCTGGGCTGTACTACTGCGCTCGCAGTGCCTGTGTGTGTGATGATACGGTTTAAAAGCTGTGTGCATGATTGCAGAGTGTGTTGAAGGTTTGTAGGTGCAGCCTTGGGCTGTGCTGCTGCGCTTGCAGTGCCCGTGTGTGTGATGATACGGTTTAAAAGCTGTGTGCATGATTGCAGAGTGTGTTCAAGTTTTGTAGGTGAAACGCTGGGCTGTGCTGCTGCGCTTGCAGTGCCTGTGTGTGTGATGATTCGATCTAAAAGGCTGTGCACATGATGGCAGGTTGTGTTGAAGGTTTGTAGGTGCAGCGCTGGGCTGTGCTGCTGCGCTTACAGTGCCTGTGTGTGTGATGATAAGATTTAAAAGCTGTGTGTATGATTGCAGAGTGTGTTCAAGGTTTGTAGGTGCAGCGTTGGGCTGTGCTATTATGCTAACAGGGACTGTGCTACCATACTGACAGGGTGCTGACAGGGTGCTGACAGGGCTGTGCTACCATGCTTACAGGGCCCGTGCTGACACGGGATGAAGTTGTGCGCACAAATGCAGAATGGGTTTATACGCACACAAACACATTATTTCAAACACTTGCACACTCGTTCAATAACACACAAAACACACACATGCATACACACACGCACACATAACCACAAACGCACACATTTAACCACCTACACACACATTTAACCACACGCGCACACATACAACCACACACACACACACATACACACACACACATACACAAACATACACACTCACTTGCTGTAGATGCAGGCGCTGCAGTTGCCATGGAAGGATTGAGCTGAAAAGCATCTGCCAATGTACAGAGCAGCATGTCTGCTAGGCGAGGGGGGGGAGGCATGTGGAGGTGGGCCAGGGAGACCAGCACCTGAAACAGTGGGGATGCGTTTTGGAAATGGATGTTAGGGGAGGTTCTTGTTGGGCAGTTGGCGCCATAAGTGTTTTAGTGTGTTGGAGAGGGCATGCTTGCAGCGTGGGAAGCAGGTCTAGGACATGCATGTTATAAAGTAATCGTTATTTCGTAATAATAGGGTTGGCCGGAACCGTATATCTACACCGTATATGACCGTATATTTGGTGATCTCACTGCCAGAACAACCGTATACACACCGTATATATATGGTTTTGGCCAACCCTGCGTATAACTGTAGAGCACTATAAAAAGGAGAGGGAGTTTTGCGGTATCCAATACCAAGGTGGCGACTTTTCTTTATTCAATTTGGGAGTGATTGTTCAGTGCCTGCACAGTTCTTTCTTTTCTTTAAACAATATGCCGTGGGACATTGTTTCTTATTTAATAACAATATGTAGGGTTGGCCAGAACCATATATATACAATGTGTATCCGGTTGCTTTGGCAGTGAAATCACCAAATATACGGTCATATACGGTGTAGATATACGGTTCTGGCCAATCCTAACATTATGACATGGGACATTGTTTGTTATTTACATACTGACGTGGGACATTGTTTCTTGTTTACACAATGACGTGGGACATTCTTTTTTATTTACATAATGGCGTGGGACATAGTTTCTTATTTACATAATGACGTGGGGCATTGTTGAGCAGCAGGCAGGGCCACGGAGTCTTTTCATGTCTATGTTCCATTTTGAATTCCTCCTTAGTATATATATATATATCGAGAACATGCCCTGATTCTTTGGCTTTGAGCAGTCGTACTCATGCACTGAGCTGCTCTGCTCTGCCAAAATGTTGCTTTGATGAAAATAGGGTCGTGACCATGCCCTGATCCTTTGGCTTTGAGCAGAGTCATACTCATGCACTGATCTGCTCTGCCGAAATGTTGCTTTGATAAAAACAGGGTCGTGATTGTGCCCTGATTTGTTTGCTTTGAGCAGAGTCGTGCTCGTGCACTGACCTGCACTGCTCTGCCGTAATGCTGCTTTGATGAAAACAGGGTCGTGCTAGTGCCCTGATTCTTTGGCTTTCAGCAGAGTCGTACTCATGCACTGATCTGCTCTGCTCTGCCGAAATGTTGCTTTAATGAAAACAGGGTCGTGATTGTGCCCTGCTCATCCTGTCACTGGAATTGCACTGATCTGCTTATGCCTGTTTCTTTTGTCCCTGAATCCACACTGATCTGCTCTGCCGAAATGTTGCTTTGACGAAAGCAGGGTTGTGCTCACACCCTGATCATCCTGTCACTGGAATTGCACTGATCTGCTTATGCCTGTTTCCTTTGTCCCTGAATCCACACTGATCTGCTCTGCCGAAATGTTGCTTTGACGAAAGCAGGGTTGTGCTCACACCCTGATCATCTCGTCACTGGAATCGCACTGATCTGCACTGCAAGGTGCTGCTCGGAACAAGGTTGTACTTATGCCTGTTCGTCTTGTCCCTGAATCCACACTGATCTGGACAAGGTGCTGCTTTGACCAGGTCTATGTTGCTTCCTGATTCGTGTCAACAATGTCTCATTGTGCACTTATCCGCCTGCCAATAGGTAGCTGCAAACCAGGCAAGGCCAAAACCATTCATGTATGAGGTACCCTCTTTCCTCGCCACGCAGCCAACCCTCGCCACACAGCCAACCCTCGCCACACAGCAAACCCTGAACTAGGGAAACGCCTGACTGCTCTGTCTTGCACAGGCGTGGGTCACAGCTAGGGTCGGCCAGAACCATATATATACAGTGTATATACGGTAATTTTGGCAGGAAAATTACCAAATATACAGTCACATACGGTGTATATATACGGTTCTGGCCAACCCTAGTCATAGCACTTGCTTACTCCTACCAGCACTACCACTGCAAGAACAACCACTACCACCACCAGCACCACCAGCACTTGCTTACTCCTACCCATTCTTCTGCAGTACGCAGGCAACCAAGCCTAGATTGATAGGAAATTTACATTGAAATGAAACTTAAATTGAATTGAAGCCTACATTTAAAGAAAAACACATCTGTGAGCAATTGCACCCTCGCCTGCACCGCATACCCCTCAAACATGGAGATCGCATGCCCTTCCTCGCATCCCCCTCAAACATAAAAGTCGCAGCCCATTTCCGCATACCCCTCAAACATGGAGATCGCATGCCCGTCCTAACATACCCCTCAAACATGGAGATCGCATGCCCTTCCTCGCATCCCCCTCAAACATGGAAATCGCAGCCCATTTTGGCATACCCCTCAAACATGGAGATCGCATGCCCGTCCTAACATACCCCTCAAACATGGAGATCGCATGCCCATCCTCGCATTTCTCTCAAACATGGAGATTGCATGCCCGTCCTAACATCCCCCTCAAACATGAGGATCGCATGCCCTTCCTAACATCCTGCACTTTCTACGTCACTGCCACGCAACTCTCAACAACATCTGGACATACAAACCAAAACCTTGCACCCTCGCCTGCGCCGCATCTCCCTCAAACATGGGGATCGCATGCCCTTCCTAACATCCTGCAGTTTCTACGTTACTGCCACGCAACTCTCAACGGCATCTGGACATACAAACCAAAACCTTGCACCCTCGCCTGCGCCGCATCTCCCTCAAACATGGAAATCGCATGCCCTTCCTAACATCCTGCACTTCCTACGGCACGGCCCACGTAGTAACTCTCATCAGTATGCACTTTTACCTGCTCCGCATCACGTATGGACATGGGCTGCATGCACGCCTGGTGCTGATCGTGCTGCAAGTCCTGCTGCTGCTGCTGCTGCTGCTGTACATCATGGTGCTGCTGCTGGCCAGACTGTGCAAGTAACGGCGCTGCTTGTGTGGGCACCTGCAATTGCTGTGCCAGAGGACTTTGCTGCTGCGTGTGCTTGCCTCTCTGATCCCACTGCCGCTGCTGCTGCCGCTGCCGCTGCTGCTGCAGCAGCTGCTGCTGCTGCTGTGCTGTGTTTGGTGTCGCATCGGCCAGGGCCTTCTGCTCTTGCAGGAACAGCTGAAGCAGAGGGTGCTTGGGTGGTGGCTGCTGACCATGCGGAGGGTTGAGGGGCAGCGGCGGCTGCGGCTGCTGACCTGCCTCTCTGTGCTGTGGGCTTAGAGGCTGCGGCGGCTGCATCTGGGGGTGGTCCCTGCTTTGGAGCTTCCCCTGCTGAGCGTGCTGCCGTGACTGTTGATCTTGACCCTTGCCTAACTTCCACAGCATTTGCGCTCGCTGCTGCTGGCTCTGCGGTGGCTGCTGCTGCTGTTGTTGTTGTTGCTGCTGCTTCTGGGCTCGTGCTGCCACCTCAGCCTGCTCCAGCCGCCTCAACACTGCCTGCAAGTGTGCACACACAACCACACAAATTGAACAACCACAACCCTTTGAATGGCAGGCAATTGTTAATGCCAGGCTGCTCCAGCGGCCTCGTCACTACCTGCAAGTGTTCACACACACACACACACACACACACACACACTCACACACACACCACAACACGCACACACACGCACGCACCCACACACACCTGCACCCAATGCCCAGGCGGCCACCACTCCAGCAGCGTGACGCAGCTGAGACAAACAGAGCACTGAGTAGGACTAAGATAGGGCAACAGGCGGTGGACTGCAGCTACAGCTGCGGCCGCCACGTCAGCTTCAGCTGCAGCTGCTGGCGTGGGTGTGCGTGATAATGAGGAGCTGCGGGCGCCCTTGAGCTTCAGGGCCACACTCACACCTACGTGCAGGTACGTACGGACGTGTGTGTGTGTTTGTGAGTATACAAGTGTTTTGTGTATGTATGTAATTTGTGTGTGTGTTTGTGAGTATACAAGTGTTTTGTGTATGTAAGTAATTGTGTGTGTGTTAGTGAGCATACAATTGTCTTGTGTATGTAAGTAGTTGTGTGTGTGAGTATACACGTGTTGTGTATGTAAGTAATTGTGTGTGAGTTTGTGAGCATACAAGTGTTTTGTGTATGTAAGTAATTGTGTGTGTGTTTGTGAGCATACAAGTGTTTTGTGTATGTAAGTAATTGTGTGTGTGTGCTTTGGATTTCATTGGATGCGCTGTGTAAAATCCGGATCACCTGTGCAAGGGCGATTTGCCTTGTGCTTCAACACAGTAGCAAAAGCACCTAAACACACAATTGCACGCATACACATACACACATACACACCAAGTGCACACATACACACACATATAAACACACCCAAACACATGCACACACACACAATAACACACCCACCCAAACACGAACACACACACATACACACACGCGCGCACACACACACACGCACACGTACCATCCAAAGACAGCGCACGCAGTAGCAGCACCACATCCTCCATGTGTGCGCTTTCCAGCGACGCAGCTACAGCACCATTCAGGCTGGCCACCCAGTGAGCAGGGAAAGGGTGTAGCGGCAAAGCCTGCTGCTGCTGCTGCTGCTGCTGCTGCTGCTGTTGCTGCTGCTGTCGACGCCCTTGCTGTTGCGATGGCTGTGCTCGTGTCAGCTGCTGCTTTGGCACGTCAAGAGGCGCACTGTGGTGTTTTCGGCTGTGAGGGGTGCTTGTTGCAGTGTTTGTGGAGCTGGCGGCGGTGGTGGTGGTGGTGGTGGTGGTGGTGGTGGTGGTGGGAGTAGAGGTGGTGGGAGGCGATGTGTTAAGAGTTGGATTAGTGGTGGTGGGAGGTGGAGTGGGATGGGTGGCAGTGGTAGGAGTTGAGGTAGTGGGGGTGGGAGGTGGAGTGGGATGGGTGGCGGTGGTAGGAGTTGAGGTAGTGGCGGTGGGAGGTGGAGTGGGATGGGTTGCGGTGGTAGGAGTTGAGGTAGTGGCGGTGGGAGGTGGAGTTGGATGCGCGGTATGGGGGGAGGGGGGGGCGCTGCGCGTCAGCAGCAGCAGCATGTTGAGGCTTCGGGTGAGGCGTGCGAGGGTGTGGGGTGACATGCCAGTCGAGGTTGAGCTACCTGTGTGGGTTGGACGCGTCCTGTGATTACCTGGGGCTTTCGTTTGGGTTGGGAAGGGGGGTACATGTGGGTGGGTGGTCGTGGAAAGTGGTTGGTGGGTTTGTGCATGTGTTTGGTTGTTCGTGGGAGGTGGTTGGTGGGTTGGTGCATGTGGGTGGTCGATCGTGTGAGGTGGCTGGAGGGGTGATTGGGGTGTGTGCGTAGGTGGGCTGGGCGTCTGGACGGAGTTTGGGGAGGGATAAGGGTGACTGGTCGGATGTGACTGCTGTGGTGGTTGCGGTAATCGTTGCTTGGTGCGCACTAGGTGCGAGTCAAGGGTATCCATAAGAAAGTGGATCAGCTCCTGCACAGGTTGGACGCAAGTTGGGCACAGATTAGGCACAGTGTAGGGGTCAAACGGGTCCATGAGGATTAGACCACCACCTCCAGCACAGGTTGGGCGCAAATTGGGCGCACAGAGTAAGCAAACAGAGTGTTGCAATCCAGTACTTTCAGGTGTGTATGCTATGTAGGGTCATGGGTGTCCATAAGAAAGTGGAGCATCTCCTGCACAGGCTGGGCGCAAGTTGGGCACATAGACTAAGCAAAAAGAGTGTCGCATTCAGTACTTTCAGGTGTGCATGCTATGTCGGGTCATGGGTGTCTATAAAAGAGTGGATCATCTCCTGCACAGGCTGGGCGCAAGTTGGGCAAACAATTTACGCAAAGAGTACCGCATCTAGTACTATCGGGTGTGCACTATGTAGGGTCATGGGTGTCCATAAAAGGGTGGACCACCTGCCGCAGAAGTTGGGCGCAAGTTGGGCACATAGACTAAGCAAAAAGAGTGTTGCATCTTACACTGTCAGGTGTGCGTGCTATGTAAGGTTATGGGTGTCCATAGAAGAGTGGACCACCTGCCGCAGAAGTTGGGCGCAAGTTGGGCACATAGACTATGCAAAAAGAGTATTGCATCTTACACTGTCAGGTGTGCATGCTATGTAGGGTCATGGGTGTCCATAAAAGAGTGGACCACCCGCCGCAGAAGTTGGGCGCAAGTTGGGCACATAGACTAAGCAAAAAGAGTGTTGCATCTTACACTGTCATGTGTGCATGCTATGTAAGGTCATGGGTGTCCATAGAAGAGTGAACCACCTGCCGCAGAAGTTGGGCGCAAGTTGGGCACATAGACTAAGCAAAAAGAGTGTTGCATCTTCCACTGTCAGGTGTGCATGCTATGTAAGGTCATGGGTGTCCATAAAGAGTGGACCACCTGCCGCAGAAGTTGGGCACAAGTTGGGCACATAGACTAAGCAAACAGAGTGTTGCAATCTCTACACTGTCGGGTGTGCACTATGTAGGGTCATGGGTGTCCATAAAAGAGTGGACCACCTGCCGCAGAAGTTGGGCGCAAGTTGGGCACATAGACTAAGCAAAAAGAGTATTGCATCTTACACTGTCAGGTGTGCATGCTATGTAAGGTTATGGGTGTCCATAGAAGAGTGGACCACCTGCCGCAGAAGTTGGGCGCAAGTTGGGCACATAGACTAAGCAAAAAGAGTGTTGCATCTTACACTCAGGTGTGCATGCTATGTAAGGTCATGGGTGTCCATAGAAGAGTGAACCACCTGCCGCAGAAGTTGGGCGCAAGTTGGGCACATAGACTAAGCAAAAAGAGTGTTGCATCTTACACTGTCAGGTGTGCATGCTATGTAAGGTATGGGTGTCCATAAAGAGTGGACCACCTGCCGCAGAAGTTGGGCACAAGTTGGGCACATAGACTAAGCAAACAGAGTGTTGCAATCTCTACACTGTCGGGTGTGCACTATGTAGGGTCATGGGTGTCCATAGCAGAGTGGACCACCTGCCGCAGAAGGTGGGCGCAAGTTGGGCACATAGACTGAGCAAAAAGAGTGTTGCATCCAGTACTTTCAGGTGTGCATGCTATGTAGGGTCATGGGTGTCCATAAAAAAGTGGATCACCTCCTGCACAGGCTGGGTGCAAATTGGGCACACAGAATAGGCAGACAGAGGGTTGCATCTACTATTGCTTGTGTGCACATTTAACCCCTAAAGGTGTAAAAGGTGCGCATCTTCAGAAGCAGAACGCTTTCTGCACAGGTTGGGCACACAAAGTTTGATGTTGGAGTTGGGGTTTCAGGACACAAATTTCCAGGAAAAGGATCACCTCTTGGCCTAACTTGCCTAACTAACTTGAGCAACAGAGGAGATGTAAATAAACACGTGCAGTACGGGTATGTGCGTCAAGCAGTTGAGTAGGGTTAGCCAGAATAAATACAGCGTTTAAAACCGTATAACTATACAGCAAATTTCCTGCTTAAGTTACTGTGCATACACCGTATATGTATGGTTCTGGCCAACTCTAAGAACATGTTACTTCCCCCTGATGGTATTTGAATGCTTGCTGTAAAGTAAGGCGAGTGATGCCAACGGTCACACAACGAACATGATCGAAAAAATCTGTATGCAAAGGCTATGCCCCGCTTGAGCATGCAGGTCCTCACATCAAAGCGACTTCTTAATTTCGAATGTCAATAAAGCACAACATTAATGTAGGAAGCAAGCATTTTCTTATAATTTATCAAACACGGGTTGAGCATCATAATGCACGCTCTTTCATCGTAGTCAATGTTCTGATTACCGCTCCTTAAGCAGTAAGTGGTTAATTGAGAAGCTGCAGTTTTCTGTTGCTTGACATGGACAAGCAAGAGAAAAGGCACTCGCTCTTTGAGCTTCACCTGAATAAGTAGGGTTGCTCAAGATTACAAGCATGTGCTGATTCTGCAGTGATTGTTTCAACTATACGGTCCGTACGTAGCGTTGGCAAAAACCACATTTGAATCGTACGTTTCGTTCAAGGTCCCCTTGCCAAAAATAATGCACATAAGCCGTACTAAAAATGATGCTGGCCAACCATACACATAGTTGTAAACGTATATATGACTCTGGCCAACCTCAGTTAAAGTGCCAAATGCATGAATGGCAGCTAACAGGCTTCAGCAGCCAACTCACCACGAGGTGGTCCCAGTCCAAAGAAGTACTGCCACGGGCCGCTACTTGCTCGGTGGCCAGCTTTGCTGCTTGGTTCAGCACATGCACCACCACCCCTGGATCCATCTCCTGGTTGCCCCTGTTTGAAGGCCTGCTCCCGCTGCCGCTGCTGGCGTCGCTGTTGCGGTTTCTTCTAACTCCGATATCGCTCTCAGGGGGTGTGGCTGAGGGGTCGGAGCTGCTGCCCTTGCCATCCAATTCGTAAGCATCTGGATCCTGGCCTTTGATAAGATGGGAGCCCTGATGATGATGATGCTGCTGCTGCTGCTGCTTGAAGTCATGCAGAACCGCCAGAGCAGAGGTTGGATCCTGGAATGCTTCTGGCGAGTTCAACCTGTACAGCAGGCCCTCCCAGGTGGTGGCAGCGTGCATCCCAAGGGGGAGAGACCTTCTGGTGTTGCTGCTCCTTCTCTTGCTGCTGCTTTGTTTGCTGCTGCTTCTGCTGGATTTGACTTCTCGACCTGATCTTGGTAGTGCTGGTTGTGCTTGCGATTGCTGCGACTCTACCTGCCTGGCTTTGCACGGACCTGCCTGTGGCGTGTCTTGCTGCTGCAGCATGCTGAGGTCCTGGTCTCGTTCTAAGCCCTGCTGTTGCTGCGCTTCCTGCAGTCTCTCTCCATGCACCTGCTGCTGCTGCTGCTGCTGCTGCTGCTCTGGGTTTTGGACCACTAGACCACGATTGGGCTCATTTAGTGCCTGCTCTGACGTGCCTGCTGGACTGGCCTGCTGCGTGCGCTGTGTGTTGCTTGAAAAGCCCGGCGCCCGCTCTCGGCTTTCTTCAGGTGCGGCACCAGCGTCATGGCTAGCACGGCTCTTTTTGCTGTGAATAAGGGTGGTTTTTTGAGGAACAGGGGGAGGAGAAGGGGACAGAGGTTGGAGCTGATCCAGGGGCCTTGGGCCTCTGCGCATGTGCGGATTCAACCACCTCCCTCCCCGCCTTACGGGAGGACCCCCTCCTGCTGCTGCAGCACTTGCTGTCTCCTGTCGAATGCTGCTTTGCTCGGGGCCGGTTGAGGAACCAAGGGAGGTGCTCTGGAGTGGTGGGTACAGTGTAGCAAATGTGGGAAGCGTTGGCTGGCCATTGCTGCTGTTCCAGGGGTGCTGAGTGGAGGGGAGTGCTTGTGTCGTTATAGGGGTGCAGTTGCCTGGTGTGAGTAGCCTGGTTGCAAGTTGAGCTTGCAGGTGGTGAAAGTAGCTCATGTTGGATTGCAGAAAACTACAAAAGGAAGGAACCTGCAGAAAGAGTTCTGTTTAAAAAAAATCAATTCAACAACTTCACTTTTGTTTTATTTACATAAAGCACAGCAACAACAACAGAAACACAAAATGTCTCTCCTACACAAGGCCAACCAGAGCTTGACAGTCCGGCCCACTCAGGGCCCTCGCTCAGCCCTGAGGAAGCCATCGCTCATCTGCAGGGTGAGCCGTTTTTGCTCATTGTTCCTAGGCTGTTGAGCTCTGAATGCAGTCAAGGAGGAAAACACTCCCTCCAGGCCGCTCGTTTTAATAGGCTGCTCTCTTCCTCCTTCATTTCCGACGTCATCACCACCATCGCAATGACGGTATCGCAGGCCGAAGGGGAGGTCAAACAGGCGGAGTCGACCCCAAGCCCAGCTTCTTCTTCCGGCCCTTCATCCAGCTCCTCTTCCTCCTCCTCCTCTGGCTTGAAGCCTATGTCTGGTTTTGAATGGTGCGATAGCAGCACACGCCCTCTACATGCGTACATCCTGGCCTCAGCTTCGCTGCGGCTGTGTCCGCACACGAACCTGAACTGATCATCGCCTTGCCACACAAACGCTCTCAGGGCCGCACCCGCATTAGCATTCCTGGAGAGCGAGGAGGTGAAGCCATCGGACGTGTCCAGCAAAGTTGTGAAGAGGTTGGTGGCCAGGCATTTTGTACACTTCCTGATGTGAACACAGTGTACACTCCAGACACTCACCACTGTGTCGTTTCCCCTTGCAGTGACCTGTACCAAAAGTATGCTAAAGATTTCTTTGAGGGCCCAGTGGGAAGCAAGGTGAGAGCTTTGAGCAGCGCACAGTGCTCAACCAGCTGTCTTCACGTACCCACGCTCCGCCGCAGCCAAGCCAGCACAAATTGGATACAATTAGACTACATATCATGCATATACGTTCACGCGCACACATATACACACTCACCCACACATACACGTGCGCGCGCGCACACACACACACACACACACGCACACACACACACACAAACACACACGTGCACAGAGCACTGGCTGGAACACTATCCCTGAGACCATCAATGGCAGAGCAGCAATGCTTGGTAAGTGCAGTGGTTCATGCTGATACACACACACACACACACACACACACACATACACACACACACGCACACACACACACTTTTCTGCACAGGCTTCCTGGCTGCCGCCCTGGCTGAGATCCTCGGTGCAGGCTCCGTCTTGAACCAGTTTGCTGCTGGCCCTCAGCTAGTGGTCATCACGATAGGTCTCATCACCGCGGGCACTGTCATCCCCATTGTGAAGGGCACGGATGGTGGCTACCTGCGCAGCCTGTTGGATACATACGCGTGAGTGTGCATGGTTCACACATACATATATTACAGCCTGCTTAGCACGCATGTATACAAGTGTGTGGGCCTGCTGGTCACATGTGCGCGTGCCATGCTGAGCTCATGCATGACCATACCCAACTCTCCTTTTAAATAGGTTTGGTTTGACCCTAGACCTACCTGGGTACAGAAACATTGATGGAATTAGGGACAAGAGGGCCACCCATGCAATTTTTTTGGCGGGTAAATGGTCTAGTCCAGCCCCCGACTCACGCTCCAACCCATCATGTTTATGCATAAGTTTCATTCTTGTAGGCAAACCCCTGTTAGGTACATTACCTTCAGATGTGTGAGGTTGGCCAGATCCATACATTTATAGGTATATACGGTGTACATACGGTATTTTTGGCAGGGAAATCACCATACAAACGGTCACATACGGTTCTGGCCAATCCTACAGATGTGCGTTGCATGAGTCGTGTGCTGACTCCTCCTTTTTTGTCTCAAAATGTGTAGCAGCGCGTTGTAAAAATTAAACAACGCCTTCCAGATGTACATCCTTGCAAGGAGCTGCATCGAGGAGCAAGTTAATACTCACCTTTAAGGCAACGACGGGGGTCTTCGCATCAGCATCGGGACGGTCCACAAAGTTTGGGGTCAATCGGACCACCCCAGTGGTCTGGGTGGGATTCCTGTTCAGATTTTGGCACTGAGTTTTCACATGTTAGGCCACCACTCCCCAACCAGAGCCTCTTTTCATCCCAAAACAAGATGGCAACTCTTCCCCTTTGATACTAAATCATCCTGGATTTTAAAGAGTAGATTTGGTGAAGGTTGGTTTTTCACCTTTTTGGCACCCCTTTTGTTGATTTTTATAAGGGAATTGGGCCAAAATGGAGATCTGACCAACTACTGGGTCGTTTTGCCCATTTTTGTTGCATTGATATTCTCTATTAGAATTTAGACGATTCGTATAAAAATGACACAATCAGGTCAGTGGGTGGTGAGATATGAGAGAATGGTGTTGAAAAATAGGGGGGTTCACGTCGTGCAAAATTAGACGTGTGCGCCCTAGCTGGCAACATTTACGCTCAAGTGCTATCAGCTACCTCTGGGTACTGAGCTTGATTTTTGCCAGCTGGGGCGCCCATACTCAATTCACATTTCAAAAGGACCCCTTTTTTAGGCCTTCGTCGACCCCCTCTGGTTTAATTTTTAGCATTTAAATGTAAATAACATTCTCATCGCAACATTGTATGCGTATCTGGTTCTGGCCAGTCTTGCAAGGGGGCTGAGTCTAAATGTGCACGAGTAGCCGATGAGATGCAACAAGTAAAGTTTTCTGTTTTGTACCGTTAACCTGGGTAGTGTGCACATTAATGCTCACAAAAATGCAAACCAAATCGATAACAATGAACCAAATCAATAGTAGTAAACTAGATCAACCGCTTTCAATGTCTGCATGAATCAACCACGCTGCTTATCGCTAACGAGTGCTCCCTCTACACTCCTGTCCTAACAGGCTGCCTGAGAACGTGTTCACACCCAAGCTAGAGCTTGTTCACGGTCGCCTGGCCATGCTGGGTGAGTTTTTTTTATTTTTTATATTTGGGCCATGCTGGGTGAATATCTGCACACAGCCGTGCTGGGCAAGCCTGAAGTAATGTTATGTTATCGATGCCTGAATCGATGCCGTGTTAGGCAAGCCTGATTCGATGCCTGTGCTAAGGATGGTTGACAGGGTCAGGGATGGGTGAGATAGTTGACTGGTCTAGTACTTGCAGGACAGCCAAGGAGGTTTCCACGTCCGGTGATGTCGCTGCTTGATTGATGTGTCTGCATGCGTGTGCTTGTACGTGCATGTGTGCTTGCATTTGTGCGCGTATGTGCGTGTGTGTGCGCGCGCGCTGACCTCACTTTTAAAAATGCCTGAATGCTCTTCCTCCTCAAGCAAAGCACACCGCATTAAAAGTGGGAAAAGGCTTGCCTAAAACAAGAAGAAAAAAGGAAATTGCAGGCCTCCTGCCTCGTTGCTTGTTTGTCGATGTTTTTCTTGCAGGCATCGCGTTTCTCATTGCTCCCTTGTTACAAGGTTTTACAAAAAAACTCATTGCTCCCTCGTTTCATCTTTTCTTGCAGGACTCGTGTCCCTCATCGCCATTGAGCTGGTCAAGGGATCCGCCCTTTTGTGAGCTTGCTGGCCGCTCTGCCCCCGCTAAGATTTGGGCAAACACCTGCCCAATTACTGTAGATATCCCCTTGCTAGCATATTAGCTGTTTACGAAGGGCACATTGCCTCTTTACTCGTCCGTGGCCCAGATGCTATACATTTATTTCCCCTAAACCCTCGGACAAATGTGCAATTCTCTGTTATCCAACCATCCGTGGTGTGCTCTTTTTCTTTTCGGATTTGCTTGGTGTGGTGGTCGTTTCTTTTGGTTCTCATGATGAAAAGGCGAACAAAGTTATAATGGAGGTGACTTTTAGCCCGGTTGTTTAGCTGCTCGGCTGCTGACTGGTCTCGACCAGCCACAGATAATTCCATAAGGTAAGGTGACATCGCTATATATGCCTCTGGAGGGCATCTGAGCGGAAGCTTGGGAAAAAGCCTGTAACCAAACCAAAGAAAACGCTAGAAAAATGAAGGGAACAGGGCTGGGCACTTAGCTACAAAAGAGGCAACACCAAAAATATCAGGTTGGTTCATAAAGGTCCTCAAACGAGCTGGGCTATTCTCAAACTGAGGTGGGAAGGTAAGCTGTTGCTGTGTGCAAAGTCTGACTAGATGTTCATGCGGGCAGTCCAACAAAATGTGTTCCTCATCCTGAATAGTGTGCCAGTCACATCTGTCACAGATCCTG
>Ga0307947_1002503_pt1 | contig 14730 bp, 16 predicted proteins | sample OrgLakmetagen232_FD_201840 | JGI IMG/M metagenome (GOLD analysis project Ga0307947, IMG submission 201840) | Saline water microbial communities from Organic Lake, Antarctica - #232 | ecosystem: Environmental > Aquatic > Non-marine Saline and Alkaline > Saline | place: Antarctica: Organic Lake...
GCGGCAGCAGGTGAGGGAGGACCACGAGGGCCCGTGCGTGACCCGCAGAGCCCGCTGGCGCAGACACCCCTCGCGAGGGCCACGTGAAGAGGAGACGGCGAAGCTGGTCTCCTGATAACCATGCATAACCAACACAGGTCGCCAGACCCGACAAAAATTGAGAGAGCCACTGCAACGAGTACAGTGGCTCTATTATTTTTTAATCTTATTTTAACGGTGAACACACACAAGTATGAGGTGATGTGCTTCAACTCCAGGTCTGATAACCGCTTGCCTCCTCTCTATTATGACGGCACGCAACTATCCTACACCGACACATTCAAATACCTGGACATGATGTGTGACAAAAGTATCAATCTGACCACTGCGGCTGATGCAGCGCTGAGACTCTTCACGGCTGGCACTTTCAGAGTCAAAAAGTGTGTACAAGAGAATTTCCTTACCAACAGGCTGCATGCTCACACCTGGCTCCTCTAAACCTACGCAATTCCTGCTAGCATGTACGCGAGCCAGATCTGGTCAACTCCTTTCTTAAAACAGGGCAAAGAGATTGACAACCCAGTTCTGACAGTGTTAAAAAAACTTCTTGGGGTCAGGGACACTCCTACTACTCCTTCTTGGTGCGTTATGCGAGAGTGTGGCCTTGAGCCGCTAGCTACATATCAACTGGTTTCGTGCCACAATGCGTCTTTACAATCCTGTGAACCAGTGACCCATTAAACAAGCATTACTGCCAAACAATTTTTACATGCTGACATGCGACTGAGCTCCAGGTCTGATGACTGCTGGTCTTCGCATATAGTTTCAGCCATGACTGGTCTGGTACAAGAGTACATGTCCCAAGAAAAGCTGCGGAACTGTGAACTCATTGAATTCAGTCGTTTTGTTTGGACCTCAGTGAAAGACACTTGGAGTTTTGGATACTCTAAACTGATGGCTGCCCACGAGAGCACAACAGCAAATTCTCATTTATAACACATGGTGTGCACTGCCCCCCAAAAAGGCTCTGGCTACTTGTTCTCCCTACAGCCTTCCTAGACCTCCCACGAGATGTCATTGGCAGTGTTGCTCGTTTCAGACTGCGTGTCCACACCCTTCGCTTTGAGGCCGCAACATGGAAACCAGCTCCTCCCGTACCTGTGATTTGTGTGAGGCTGGTGATGATGTCCAGGATGAACATAATGCTATTTTCCACTGCACACACCCAAATTCAGCAATTCAGTGTCTCTTCACAGGAGATATGAGTCCTTATTATCAGAGGCAAGAGCACAGGACCGCTTCGCACTAGAACAACAAACTCAAAATTAATTTCTGCACAAACTGATTGTTTTTTTATTAGCAGGCTAGCAGTCGCACGGTTTGACTGAAGGCCTTTCCTTGTAAACCATTGTAAACCTCACCGACCCCCAGGAATCACTCGACTCAATTACACGGCACATTATAAAAATGTGGCAGCCCGGAGGAAAGCCAAAAACCAAAAATGATCATTTGCGCAAATTCGATTTAAACCCTGACATCACAGAGCATGCCATGTGGTTAGAGTAAGCAACAACAACACACAGTTCAAAGTTGTCCCACAGTCAAAGTATGTTAAAGAAAGGAATAGCGCAACATCGCTAATTTGGATTTACGCAACAGTTAGAACATCCTAGAAAAAGTCACCAGCGCAACATTCTTGTCCAACCATTCCCTCCATACCATCAGGCTAGCTGTCACAGACAAGTGAGTAGCTGCCACAGACAAGTGAGTAGCTGTCACAGACAAGTGAGTAGCTGTCACAGACACGTGAGTAGCGGCCATAGCCACAGCCAAGTAGCTTGCAGCCAAATGACTTGCGTTCACAGATGAATTTGTCCTACAACCAGACACGTTACAACAACCTGATCCGTACATCAACCTGATCCGTACCTGACAATGTGTGCTCCCACCCCTTTGAGCAGACCCACACCTACACGCTTGCAAGCACATCATCAAGTGCTGCTCCTGCCACCCTTTCCCTCTACAACATCGTTTGCCTGAGCAGAACTTTGTGATCCAGCCTGAACACACACATGCACACACACATACACACACACACAAACAGCCATTGACAAGGTTTACAAGAAAAGGCCTTCAGCCAAAGCGTGCGACTGCTAGCACAGCCACCAACCAACCCACTCCCACACGCAAACAAATCATCACATACTGCTCCCACTATCGCTCCCCTCTGCACCACCCTCTGCCTGAGCTGTGCTTTCAACAGCAGCACCCTTCCCTGCTGCCCCCAATCGCCCGCCCCTCAGCACGGAGCGCTCCAAAATGCTGGAGTGCACTCCGCCTGCCGTGCCACTGACGCCTCCTCCCTGCACAACAGAAGCAACAAGCATTTACAATCAAGAAGTGATTTCCGGGGAAATGATTGAATTTGTTGTTACATGGAAGGAACCGCGCTCCATCTGCCGTATCTCCCCTCCCTGCACACAAAAAGATATATCAGGGTTTACCTCCGCGCACAACACGTTACTCTGACAGATGTGTTTCTAGTCACTTTGTATGCAAGTGCACACGGAACGCCAAACGCTGTACACATTCGTAGGTTTGGTCAAGTTTAATGACCTATATATACGCATACAGCGTATTGCACATACGGTATTTCTTGGCAGCATCTCCAAGTATATGGTCTATCTTCACGAATAGGGATTTGATAACGTACAGTTGTGTTCCATGTGTGGATGCAAAAAAGAATCAACCCTGTTCCCACAATAATTGTGGGAGCAGATTGTGGTATTGGCACTGTCAGGCATCGCACGATTCAAACACCTTGGTAGGCGTGCTTAAGGCAATGCAAGTACCTTACTAAACATGTTCACAATTTGTGAGGCACTGATTGCACGTACACATACTCAGTAAGGCAAAGTGCAGCAGGAAGTGATGAGGCGTCGCACAAACGTTCCGAGGCGTGCTCAAAATTTGTTGGACACTGATTGCACGTACACATACTCAGTAAGGCAAAGTCCAGCAGGAAGTGATGAGGCTTCGCACACACACCACACACCTTGCTAGGCATGTCCAGCTCATTGAGAGGCATCGCACACACACTACATACTACATACCTTGGTAGGCGTGTTCAGCGCAGTACGGGAGCCAGGAGTGGGCGTGGCTAGCATTCCATCATCCATCATCCAAGTGGAAGCTGGCCCAGTGGCCGCTCCGACTCCACGAAACGGCACAGGACTGGGTGCACCTCCATAGTAGGAGGAGGGTGTGGGGGGCATTTGGGGCCGTGTGCGCAGCTGCTGTGTGTTGTATGGATGGGCAGTGTCGTGCGGGTGGGGTGTGTTGTGGAGCTGCTGCAGGAGCTGGAGGTTGGCTGCAGAGGGGGCTTGGGGGGTGGGGTGGTGTGTGCGGAAGGTGGGGGTGGCGGGGACCTGTGTGTGTGTGTGTCTGTGTGTGTGTGTGTGTGTTGTGTGTGTGTGTGCGTGTGTGTGTGCGTGTGTGTAGTGTCTGTTTTGTGAGCGCACAATGTGCGTGGTTACGTGCCATGTGTCTTAGTGCATGTGTGTGTTTATGTATCTCAGTGCATGTGTGTGTGTTTGTGTGACTCAATTCATGTGTTTGGTTGTGTGTCTGAACACATGTGCGTCATGATGTAAGTTGCTGCAGAGGGCAGTGGTATGCATGTGTGAGTTATCTTTATGTGTAACAAAAGTGACCAGTGGGGAGCTCCTCTTACACCTGTTTGTCAATTTAAAATGGCAATCCAAACAGGAGTTCCAAACAGGAGTTAAAATGGCAATAAAAAAATGACAACACCCAATAAAACACCTAATAATGACACACCTAATAATTAGTGACACACTCAACGACACACCTAATGACAACACCCAACGACAACACCCAAGTTTGCCAGTTCGAAATGCCCACACCCAATGACAACACCCAATGACACACCTGATGACACAATTACTAACTAATGACGACACCCAATGACAACACATGTTTGCCAATTTGAAATGCCAACACCCAATGACACACCTACTCACTAATGACGACACCCAATGACAGCACCCAAAAACAGCACCTGTTTGTCAATTTGAAATGACAACACCACAATCGAAATGCCAACACCACAACACCTCACCCAGACAACCACGCGGGCAAACACACACAGAGGCACGTAATACACGCAACTCGGGAGGCCCAATTCTGTCACACACATAAATACACAGCTCACACACACAAACACACACACACACACATACACACACCACACAACACTCACACACACCTGGGGGGGACCTCGATTGAAGGACAGCTCGCTGGGAGACGTATCCTGCTCCCTCAACCCATCGTCGCTGCCTGCCTTATACTCTGCCTCATAGTGAGGCTGCTGGGGGCGGGGGCTCTTCCTGCCCATAGCCAGCACAGCCTGAGAGCGCGTGTGTGTGTGATTTTTTCTTGCGTGGCGTGTGTGTGTATGTATGTGTGTGTGCGTGTGTGTGTATGTGTGTGCGAGTGTGTGCGTGTGTGTATGAGATTGGCGAGGAGGCCAGGGCTCCCCTTGTCCATTACCGCCACAGCCTGTGCTTGTATGTGTGTGTGTGTGTTTGGGTTTGCGTGTAAGCGTATTTTTGTACAGGCATTTCATGGCAAATATCAAACGTTTGGTGTGAAACATGCTCAAGGTCTTTAACTATACGGGCTGGGGTGGGGCCTCAGCTTTCCAAGGACAGCACAACCTCCAACGCAAGTACACACACACGCACACACGCACACACAACCTTTGTTGGGAAACACCAAACACCACTCAGTTTACAACAGCATACGTATGCTACCCAAAAACGTGACACAGGTTTGGTGGCGATCTACCTAAACTTGCATGCACTATCTGAGTATCCTTCTAATCAAATAACTACTCAGTGTGCAATTAATTAGGTTGCGATGTGGGGAGTGGTTTTCACTGCCTACATAGTCCCCCCCCCCCTTGTAGCCATAGCACACGCACATATACAAACACGGACACACTCACACACATGCACTGACACATACACACGCACACACCCACACTCGTACACGAACATAAACACACACACACATACACCCACACTCATGCACACACACTCACACATTCACAAACACACACAACTGGACACACACGTGGCTGTCCTTGTTAGCTTTTCGTGCACAAATCTGCACAAGCGCAAATCTGCAGATGACACATACCCATACACACACATACAATTACACAAACACGGACACATACACACACATACACACGCATACACACACACCTGGCGGTCTTTGTTAGCTTTACGTGCACTCTCCATATGCTCAGTCATAGGAACTCCTTGATACAGGTCATCAGACTTGTCAGACCCCGCATCAACCTGTTGCGTGTGCGTGTGCGTGTGTGTGTGTGTGTGTGTGTGTGTGTGTGTGTGTGTGTGTGCGTGTGCGTGTGTGTGTGTGTGTGTGCGTGTGTGTGTGAGCCTGTTCTGTATTGGAGCTGCATACCACCAGCCTTTAAGCATGCGCGTGTTGCATGCGGGTGATTGTGTTGGCATGTGTGCGTGTGTGTGTGCACGTGTTTGTGCGCCTGTTTAATGTTTAGTGTGTATGTGTGTGTGTGTGTGCCCTTGTTTTGTATGTACGTGCGTGTTTGTGGGTCTATATGTGTGTTTGTGTGCGGTTTTCACCAAGACTGGTACATGGCAATGGTATTGATGCCATGCAGGCATTGATATTGTGTAGGGTTGGCCAGAACCATATACATATATACGGTGTGTACATCATATATACGGTGTATATACCATACATATATATACGGTGTGTATACGATATTTTTGGCAGGAAAATCACCATAAATACGGTCATATACGCTGTGTATATACGCATATATATATAAAAACTACGCCGGCAGCAAAACACTCCCTGCATCAATCATGGAAAAGGAGACACATTGGCCTGAAGTGCCTTCAGCGCACGTACAAATGCACACTTACACGCAGGCATGACGATGTTGCACTTTGAGCCAGCACCTAAACTTGAGCTGGTCAGCATTTGCCAACACACACACACACACACACATACACACACGCACATACACATTGCCAACTTACACACACACACATATGCACACTTACACACAGGCATGACGGTCTAAAGTCCCTTGTTGATGAGGTGGAAATGCTGCCCCACCAAACACAAGCATGCACACACACATATGCACACACACATGCATACACACTCAGGCACGCACGTCAGTGTTGCCCAGCACGACGGCCATGCGTCGGATGAGGCGAGACACACACACACATGCATGCATACACACAGGCACGCACGTCAGTGTTGCCCAGCATCACGGCCATGCGTCGGATGAGGCGCCTGTCTTCGTGCTTGGTGCGAGGGGAGACAAAGGGAGAGGACGGGTCCAGCTGAGACAACATGGCCTGAGCAGGTGCGCGTGTGTGTGTTTGTGTGTTTTTGTGTGTGTGTGTGTATGTGTGTGTATGTGTGTGTGTGTGCGTGTGTGTATGCGTGTGTGTATGTGTGTGTGTATGTGTGTGCATGTGCGTGTGTGCATGTGTGTGAGTGCGCGTGCGTGCGTGTGCGTGTGTGTATGCTTGTGTGTGTGCGTGTGTGTGCAGCGAATTTGTGTCTGTTGCTGGCTCATGTGCTTTTGACTAAGGGTCAAGCTGGAGGCTCAAGGTCAACACCCATACACACATGCGCGCGCACACACACACACATACACACAGGTGGAGGCTCAAGGTCAACGCATTGGCAAAATAAATCAAACCCTGGGGCAAGCCTAACCCTCACATGAATCTATCAAACCTCACATGAATCATGACAGGCTGCATTAGTCACATCAAATGTGCCTCATCATTTTTGAGCGTGGCACCTACTGGGTACGAGCAAGTAGACACTCACACTTTCCCCGCACACACACACATACACACACACACATGCACACACACATATAATTACACACACGCACACATACCTGTGCATACTGGTGCCACACATGAAACATCTCCTGCGTCACGCGTGTGCGCCTGGAGGCACATACCATCCCTCCACACACACGCATGCACACACACACACATACACATACACACACCTGTGCATACTGGTGCCACACATCAAACACCTCCTGCATCACGCGCGTGCGCCTGGAGGCACTCATGAAGTCAGCAGCAGCTGTGAGGCTAAACCGGCTGTCTAGCAGCGTGCGCCAGGACTGCCAGCCAGTGCGGAGGAGCTCCTGTGGGCAAGAGTATGGGACTTTATTGGTCAGTGAGAGAATAATGGATCAATGGTGCAGAACCGATTGTCCGGCATTATGCGCCAGGACTGCCAGCCTGTGCGAGGAGCTCCTGGGGGCAAGAGTATGGGATTTTATTGGTCAGTGAGAGATAAATGGATCAATGGTGCAGAATCAGTTGTCCGGCAGCATGCGCCAGGACTGCCAGCCTGTGCGGAGGAGCTCCTGTGGGCAAGGGTATGGGACTTTAATTGGTTAATGAGAGATTAATGGATCAATGGTGCAGAACCGGCTGTCCAGCAGCATGCGCCAGGACTGCCAGCCTGTGCGGAGGAGCTCCTGTGGGCAAGAGTATGGGATTAAAGATAACTTCCTTGTTTAATGATAACTGAGAGGTGAACGGATCAACTGTGCAGGTTAATAAAATAACCTGCTTTCTATAAATATCTATGCCAGGACTGCCAGCCTGTGCGAAGGAGCTCCTGCAAGATAAGATGAAAGGCGTGACCTTTGGTGACGAGATTGATAATTAGGGCGTGACCTTTGGTAGTGACCTTTGATGACGAGATTGATGATTAGGGCTGGCCAGAACCGTATATATACACCGTATATGACCGCACATTTTGTAATTTCCCTGCCAAAAGTATTGTATATACACCGTATATACACCGTATATAAATATGGTTCTGGCCATCCCTATTGATAATTGCTTCACCATGACAACGCTCAGCTTGCAGGAAGGAACGACTAACGACAAGAAATAAGACAAACTTGGTTTGATTTTGGTTGCCAAAAGGATGTCTGAGCTTGAGTAGGAAGAAAAGGAAAGGAAGGGGAGCGCGCTTTGTTGGACCATGATGACCAAAACCGCGCTTTGTTGGAACCGCGCTTTGTTGGACCATGATGACCAAAACCGCGCTTTGTTGGACCAACCGCGCTTTGTTGGACCATCGTTGGACCATCGTTTGTTGGACCATCGTTGGACCAACCGCGCTTTGTTGGACCATGATGAACGCTTTGTTGGACTGAACGCTTGGAAACGCTTGGAAACGCTTGGAAACGCTTGGAACGCTTGGAAACGCTTGGAAACGCTTTGGAATGAACGCTTTGGAATGAACGCTTTGTTGGACCATGATGACCCAAAGGGTGTTAGGAACAAGGAGGAGCTTCTGCAGGAAGAAGTTTGGGATTAAGTGTAACACACACACATGCAACCTCACCTTGCGCTCGACCTTGTGGATGATCTGGAGCACTTTGTGGAGGGCATCTCGCTTGTGCCTGCCCTTGTCAAGCTCGCTCAGCCATTTCTGCACATACACACACACAAACACATCCAAATGGACAAAAGAGCAAATGCATCAGTTCCTGACGTGTGCGCACGCACATACACACAGACACACATGCACACACACACACTTTCATACACACAGACACACATGCACACACACTCTCATGCACACACAATCACAAATTAACAACTGCATCCGTCCCTGACATGTGCGCGAGCACATAAACACACAAAATTACAAATGGACAAGGGCATACGCTGCTGACATGCACACAACACGCATACCGAGTATGGAAAGCTACTTTGCAGTTCATAAAATGCACACAAACAAGAGTACTAGAACCTCATACCCTGAGTAGCACACCCTAATACATGCTGCACACTCTTACGTACCCACACGCACACACCCACCCCCCTACACACACACACACCTGTAAGGCATTGCCTGCGCACACCCTGAACCAGTGCTTCTCACAAAGGGCCTGGTTCTCCGCGGTTGCCTGCACAAACAAATAAATTAAGGACAGCCATTGAAATAAGTCAACACCGCAGCTGTGTGTGTGTGTGCGTGTGTGTGTGTGTATGTGAGTGTGTGCACGCGTGGCTATGCTACGATCATCCACGCTCGCAAACATAGACCCATAAAATTAGGTGCTTAGTTTAGTTTAGTTTAGTTTGGATTACAAAGGCATTTAACCTGGGATGGCTGCTCAACCTATGAGAACGAGGTAAACCTCAAAACAAACCAAGTAAAAAAAGGGCTGTAGACTTTAGGGTTAGGTGAATCCTCGCAAGCTTACATGTCCATTATGCCACAACTTTTGTCGGGAAAGGCCATTTGAGCAATACCTTGTTCTTAAAAACAGATGTGAGCCACAAAATATTGACTAATGTTTTCAGTATGAGCATCTCCACGGCCTTTCTCCAGCTTTGCCTGCTACACACAAAAGCAGCGTGCACCTGCACTCATCATGATCACCCAAATTTAAGATCTTCGCTTGCACACACAAGCTAGGGTTGCATCAATACACACACAGTACGCAGAGTGCGTACTCACACACACAGTGCGTACTCACACACACAGTGCGTACTCACACACACACACACGCATCCCACACCTCACGCATCTCCACCGCCTTTGCCTGCCAAGCGTAGAAGTAGCGTTGCTGCCAACATTCCCTGAAGTGCTGCAACGCACGGTTGTTGGCCACGCGCACATCCACGACGCTGTCATGCCAGGACCTGTGTGTGTGTGTTTATGTGTGTGTGCGTAAGTGTGTGTGCGTGTGTGTGTGCATGTGTGTGTGTCTGCGTGAGGGTGTGTATGCATGTGTGTGTATTTATGTGTGTGTGCGTGTGTGTGTGTGTCTGCGTGAGGGTGTGTAAGCATGTGTTTGTATTTGTGTGTGTGTGCGTGTGTGTGCGTGTGTGTGTGGTATGTGTGTGGTATGTGTGTGTGTGTGTAAACGCACGTGTACACCCAGGTACCTGAAAGCTGATGCCAGGCCTCGCTGCATGATGGCCCCAAACTTTGTAGCCACCGCACGGAAGAGGCCAGCCTGTGACACAATGTTTGCAATCCACCGAACAAAAACACTTTGTTTGCAATACTATTCATGTTTAACACAGCAGACTTAATGAAGTGTGTCAGTAATAGGACAGCAATAACTTGGCACACCCTGGGATGGCCATAAACTGTATACCTACACCATATATGACCAAATATGTAGTGGTTTTGCTGCCAAAAATACCGTATGTGTAGGGTTGGCCAGAACCGTACATATACACCGTATATGACCGTATAAATGGTGATTTCCCGGCTAAAAATACCGTATGTGTAGGGTTGGCCAGAACTGTATATATACACCGTATATCACCGTATATTTGGTGATTTCCCTGTTAAAAATACCGTATGCACGCCGTATAGAATGGATCTGGCCAACCCGACGTTTATACTTTGTATAGCCATGGTTCTGGCCAACCCTAAGGATTAGGTACTAGCTGACAGGCAGGGCCATGCAGCAGGCATTGGGAGAGTTACATGCTATCGGATGTGTGCCGCCATTGCCTCCTAACCAAGCGCAGGTCAACAACATCAAAGCTCAAGTATTGGGTGAGTTACATGCTATCGGAGGTGTGCAACCATTACCTCCTAACCAAGCGCAGGTCAACAACATCAAAGCTCAAGTATTGGGTGAGTTACATGCTATCGGAGGTGTGCAACCATCACCTCCTAACCAAGCGCAGGTCAACAACATCGAAGCTCAGGTTGCCTGTTTATCACTAAAGCACAAAATAGCTGCCTGTTTATCACTAAAACATAAAACACCCGCACACGTGCCCCCCCCACCCCACACTCACACAGAGCTTCATAATACCTGTAGGTGCCACGCCAGAAGAGTGGTCTGCAGGAGTTCTGCATTGCGGCGGACACGAATCTGGTCGCCGATGCAAATGGCCTCCTGTGTGTGTTGGTTAACAAGGAGTGCTTATCATTACAAGTGCTTATCATTAGAAGTGCTTATCAATAAAAGTGCTTATCAATAAAAGTGCTTATCAATAAAAGTGCTTATCATTAAAAGTGCTTATCATTAAAAGTGCTTATCATTAGAAGTGCTTATCATTAAAAGTGCTTATCATTAAAAGTGCTTATCATTAAAAGTGCTTATCATTAAAAGTGCTTATCAATAAAAGTGCTTATCATTAAAAGTGCTTATCATTACAAGTGCTTATCATTATAGAAACGATTTGTGTTGTTGGTATATGCTTGTTGTTTTGGAAGCTGTGCATAGTACGAAATTTGCAGAAAGGGTGTAACAGGTTCTTACTTGCTATTGATTGTACTCAGGCAAGCTTTCTGGGCACCCGGCGCATTGGCTTCATTTGGCATCAGAGTATTTTTTGATCCGTGCAGAGGAATCACTCAACTAATAAGTTTCAACATACTATGAGTTGATCCGTGCAGAGGATTCACTCAACTAAAAAGTTTCAACTTACCATGGGTTGATCCGTGCAGAGGACACACTCAACTATTTAGTTTCAGATCACTATGAGTTGATCCGTGCAGAGGACTCACTCAACTAATAAGTTTCAACTTACCATGGGTTGATCCGTGCAGAGGACACACTCAACTAAAAAGTTTCAACTTACCATGGGTTGATCCGTGCAGAGGACTCACTCAACTAAAAAGTTTTAATTTATTATGAGCTGATCTGTGCAGAGGACTCACTCAACTGAATTACATTTCACTATGAGTTGATCCATGCAGAGGACTCACTCAACTAAATAGTTTCAATTTATTATGAGCTGATCCGTGCAGAGGACTCACTCAACTGAGTTACAACTCACTATGAGTTGATCCGTGCAGAGTGCTAGAAAAGCTTTGCACGTAGGAACGTAACGCATTCGTACAGATGGCAAGAGAGCTGCACACTTAGGTAAGTGGTGCATTTCGTACAGAGGACTACAGAAGCTATGCTCTCAAGGAAGTAACGCATTCCGTGCAAAGGACTACAGAAGCTATGCTCTCAAGGAAGTAACGCATTCCGTGCAGAGGAAAACAAAGAAACCATGCACACAGGAAAAGAACGCATTTCGTACAAAGAACTAGAGAAGCTATGCTCTTATGGAAGGCAGCTTCCCACCGCAACTCCATACCTGCACCGCCTGCTGCTTCTGTGTGAACACACGGCGTCTGATGTTCTGCTCTTGCGTGTATGTCATCCAGGAGCGGAAGGTGCGAGCAAGGCCTCCAAACATCAGGATCTGCAAGGTGGCACACACACACACGCAGGGTTTGTATGTGTGTGAGTGTGCGTGTGTGTGTTTGTGTGATCGTGCATGCGTGTGTGAGTGTGTGTGTGTGCTTGTGCATGCATTTGTGTTTATGTGTTCGTGTGCGTGTGCTCATGAATGCGTGCACGGAATCCCAGGATGCCTCCTATGCATAATAGCGTCTGCATCGTTTTATTTATCCATGAGGCGGCTGTGGGCTTCCCTTTCTGACACATTCGTGCATGCATGCGTGTGTGTGCGTGTGTGTGTGCATGTGAGTGTGTGTGCATGTGTGTGTGCGTTTGTGTGTGTGTGTGCGTGTGTTGGTTAAGTGAGGGTTTGGGTTTGGGTGAGTGTGAGTGTTGGTGTGTGAGTGTGTGTGTATGTGTGTGTGTGTGTGCGTGTGTGTGTGTGCTCTAAGCTGTGTACAGCGTTGCACGTCTTGGTTAAACACGACCACGGCGAACCTTGATAAACACAATCGTTACAAAGGCAACTGCCGAATGTGTGCTCTCAATCCTATCCAACCTATAATAACTCAGCACTGTTTAAGAGAGATGGCTAAGCCCTCCCGTGCTAGTGAGAACTCTAGGCAATGCTCACCCACGAAACTCACATGCTAACCTCTCTCATGCAACACATATGCTGAGCTCTCCCATACAACATGGCATAGCTCGCCCATGCAACGCTCCCCCAGGCATTGCTACCCCACGCAACACGTATGCTCACCATTCTCATGCAACATGGCATAGCTCGCCCATGCAACATGGCTAAGCACTGTTAGAGAGAGAGATGGCTAAGCTCGCCCATGCAACATGGCATAGCTCGCCCATGCAACGCTCTCCCAGGCAATGCTACCCCACACAACACGTACGCTAACCTCGCCCAAGCAACATGGCATAGCACTGTTTGAGAGAGATGGCTAAGCTCTCCCATACAACATGGCATAGCTCGCCCATGCAACGCTCTCTCAGGCAATGCTACCCCACGCAACACGTACGCTAACCTCTCCCATGCAAAATGGCATAGCTCGCCCATGCAACATGGCTAAGCACTGTTTGAGAGAGATGGCTAAGCCCTCCCGTGCTAGCGAGAACTCCCAGGCAATGCTCACCCACGAAACTCACATGCTAACCTCTCTCATGCAACACGTATGCTGAGCTCTCCCATACAACATGGCATAGCTCGCCCATGCAACGCTCTCCCAGGCAATGCTACCCCATACAACATGGCTAAGCTCGCCCATGCAACATAGCATAGCACTGATTGAGAGAGATGGCTAAGCTCTCCCATACAACATGGCATAGCTCGCCCATGCAACGCTCTCTCAGGCAATGCTACCCCACGCAACACGTACGCTAACCTCTCCCATGCAACATGGCATAGCTCGCCCATGCAACATGGCTAAGCACTGTTTGAGAGAGATGGCTAAGCCCTCCAGTGCTAGCGAGAACTCCCAGGCAATGCTCACCCACGAAACTTACATGCTAACCTCTCTCATGCAACACATATGCTGAGCTCTCCCATACAACATGGCATAGCTCGCCCATGCAACGCTCTCCCAGGCAATGCTACCCCATGCGACACGTACGCTAACCTCGCCCATGCAACATGGCTAAGCACTGTTTGAGAGAGATGGCATAGCTCGCCCATGCAACGCTCTCCCATACATTTTCCATACCAAGCTCACTCATGCAACAGCCAGCCTTGTGCAATTGCTTTTACATTGCCTGACCGACATGCCACCCTCTCCCCACCACACACACACACACACATACATACACACACAAACACAACCACACACATACAACCACACAGAATTACAAACCTACACCCACACGCACCTGAGCAGCGCTGTGCAGCTTGTACCGGGTCTGGGCAAGGTGCAGGACCCGCTCATACCAGCCAGACAGAGCACGTCGGAGGTACATTGAGCGGAGGGCTTTGCGTGCCTGCGTATGTGTGAGTGTATGTGTGTGTGTGTTTGTGTGAGTATTTCTGTCTGTGTGAGTGAGTGTTTGTGTGTGCAGTTTCGAAAACCCGCGCATATGAAGTGCTCATTCTTCACCTTATTTCAAAAGAGTGCATTCAAATTGCGGAATTGCGCATGCAAAGCCCATTGAGCGGAGGGCTTCGCGTGCTTGTGTGTGCAGCTAGCTAACACAAATTGGAAATGATGTGCTCTCTGTAGTCACGAAGTCCGTGAAGGAGGGAGTGCAGTGCTATGCTTAGCTACCCAACCCTACCTTCACTACCATCCCAAACTGCACCCCCACCTCCATCCCATTTACACCCACAACCCCATTCCCATTTTCACCCCCACCCCTACCCCCACCTCAGCTCCCACTCCCACTTCCTCACCCACACCCCCAATAATGCATCATACCTTCAACTCGATTTTCACTCCCACCCCTACTCCTAC
>Ga0307947_1002504_pt1 | contig 14726 bp, 9 predicted proteins | sample OrgLakmetagen232_FD_201840 | JGI IMG/M metagenome (GOLD analysis project Ga0307947, IMG submission 201840) | Saline water microbial communities from Organic Lake, Antarctica - #232 | ecosystem: Environmental > Aquatic > Non-marine Saline and Alkaline > Saline | place: Antarctica: Organic Lake...
GAAATGATGTTTTAGCATAGATGGGAGCAACCAGCACGGCATCTGGACGGCTGGAGATAAATCTGTTCTTATCCAAAAGCGGGGTGGGAAGAGCCACGTAGATACAACTCTTGTTTTGGCCATTCACCCTGACACTCCTTTTTCCTCAAGGGTGCACTCCCCCCAGGGCGTCTCCCCCCAGGAGGCACATTTGGGTTGTGAATCTTACTGTTTTTTCCTATCTTTTTTTCTCACAAACAGTCTGGATGTTAAACGAATAACTTGCATTGCGTGTGTGTGTATGTGTGTGTTTGTTTTGTGATGAAATACTCCTCGCGCCTTTGATTGCTGTAGTATAATGCTAAAGTGACGGAGCGAATGTGATCGTAGCAATAATGTGATGGCATTTGACAAACCTTGGTCACTGTCCGCTCAAGTAGGTAGTGGCTGATAGTGCTGATAATCCTCCGGCATCTGTGCCTGAAGGATCTGCTTGTGTGCATGCTCGCTTTCTTGCATGATGAGATTGTTACTATGCTGTGCAGCACAAATGATGTGAGGTGAATTTTGGGTTCTTTGCCTCGTCAATTAACATGTGTGTGCTGCTGGTGTTGCTTTTGCCGCAGAATGATTTCCTCATCAAATTGAGCTTTGTTAGGAGTAGGGAGGGGTGCAAAAAAGGCATATAAATGTGTATGTACTTGTGCGCGTGTGTGTATGAGTGTGTGTGTGTGAGTTTTCATGAGATATGCGTATGTATGTATGTGTGTGTGTGTGCGCGTGTGTGTGCAAGTGCGATTGTATGTGCGTGTGAGTGTGCACGTGTGTGTGTACACGTGTATGTATGTGTGTTTGCGAGTGTATGTGTGTTTGCGAGTGTATGTGTGTGTGCACGTGTGTGTGAGCACATGTGTTTGTGTGTGTTTGTGAGTGTGTGTGTGCACGTGTATGTGTGAGTATGTGCACGTGTGTATGCACGTGTTTGTGCATGTGTGTGTGTGTGCTCGTGTATGTGTGTGTGCGCGTGTGTGTGTATGTGTGTGTGTGTGTGCGCGTGTGTACGTATGTATGTGTGCACTTGTATGTATGTGTGTGTGCGTGTGTATGTGTGTATGTATGTGTGCAGTGCACGTGTGCGTGTGCGTGCGTGTGTGTGTGTGTGTGTGTGCGCGTGTGCGTGTGTGTGTGTGCGCGCGCGTGTGTGTGTGTGGAAGTGTGTGTTTTGTATATGTGTGTTTGTGTGCACGTGTGTTTTGTTTTGTGTGTGCGTATGTGTGAATGCATATGTGTGAATGCACGTGTGTGTGTGTGTTTGTGTGTGTGTGTGTGTGTGTGTGTGTGTGTGTGTGTGTGTGTGTGTGTGTGTGTGTGCACGTGTGTGTGAGAGAGTGTGTGTGTATGCACGTGTGTGAGTGTGTGTGTGTGTGTGTGTGTGTAAGTGTGTGTGTGTGTGTTTGTGTGTGAAAGAGAGGTCTCAGAGATTGAGAGAGAGCAAGTGCGTGTTTTTGTCGACTGAGTTTTTACTACACTCTTCCGCACTCCTCACACAATAAATCAAATCGGATTTCAAATTTTTTTTTGGTAACCATGCAGCTTCCTGGCGGTGCGCCGGCCATGGTCTCCGGCTTGTGCATGTTTCTCCTGGCCGCCCTGACTGTGTTTCCGGAAGCATGTTCCGCAAAAAACACTCTTCCTACATTTACGAGGGTGAGTTGTGTGCTTTGACTGGAAGAAAGCCGGATGCAGTAGAGGTGTGTGTGTGCGTACGCGTGTGTTGCAAGCAAGGACTTCCGGCCAAAAAAGCGCAAAACAAGATCGGAAGCTTCCAAAATATTTTTTTGCAATCCTTGGGCTGACAGGGACGCGCTCTACTTGATGTTGAGCTGAACGAGTGTAAATCGGTGAGTCTGGTAAAAGTGGTTGAGGAAAAGTGAAATAGACGAAAGAGTGATGCTCTCAATATCGTCTTGGTACCGAACGCGGTGGTGATCAATTCATCTTCATGATACCTGGGTAGCGGGTAGAGGGTAGCGGGCAGAATGTTTAAAGGGCTTGTAAACCAAAGCCACCCGTGCTCTTCGTACACTGTGCCAGAAATGTTTAAAGAAGCTAAATATGAGATAATCGCACACACACACACATGCGCACGCGCGCGCACACACACACACACACACACACACATACACAACACACACATACACACACACACAGCTGCGACCTGCACAAACTAACTCTGATACACACAAAATATTACCTTATTATTTTGTATGTTTGTCTGACATGACACGCACCCCATCCTGTGTACAGAACTTCTCAACGACAAACATTGAGGACGCCTACTCGAGCATCTATTCAGCTGGATGTGAAACTTGTGCCACAAAGGTGTGACATTTACCCTTCTTAGCTCTGTGTATTATAACACCAGCTGAAGATCAGTTCTTTGATCTGATAAATGGCATCATCTTTTATCCTCAAGATCAAACACCTCTTTTTGCAGGCTTCACCGCAAGACACCAGATCAAGCTGCCAAACCTGCATTCAGGTGAGGTTTGCTGCATGCACATGGGATAAAAATACATGAATAATGTTATTACGGCTACTGCGTGCTGATGAGTTTCATGGCCAGTGAGTTGTGAGGCATGGACCACAACTCTGAAGTAAAAGCAAATTGCTTGTACGTGCAGCCATGCTTCTTGCAAAGCAATCTTTACAGCGAAGCTCAAACGTCCTTCTGCCCTGCACACAGGATTACCGCCTCGGACCCTTTCCAACTACTAAAGTGGCTGAGTGGGTCGATGGCTGTGAAACCTGCTCAGACAAGGCAAGTTACTGAGGTCCAGCTCCTTCACAGTCTTTACTGACTCAATTCTTGGCAATCTTGCACTTTGGACATCCTAGATTCTTTACTCTATCCTTTGAAGCACCGCTTGCCAACCATTTGTTGCAAATAATCAAGTCGTCCGAGCCAAAGGCATGCCTGTTTCTTTAATCACAATGGTGCTCTCGTGCGCATCTTTCATGCGCTCCGTTTTCTTATCCACCAGCTTCTCAACCCTCATATATCTCTTCTTTGCTATTTTCCACAGGGTGTCAACACAGAGTCATGCATGACGTGCCACAAGGTACGTGTGATGAGCAGGTTGATGCTGTGGAAAGGGCTGTTTCCAAACAGGCATTAGCATTTCATTGCAGTGAATCGTGGATTTTTTGGCTGGAACTACCTAATTAACTTGCTGCCGTGCGTTCATCACTCGCAGAACTCCAACCTGGCAATGGACCCCTTCAACTTGGTCGCATGGTGGGGAGAAGGTTGCGCTGCTTGTGCAGACAACTCAGATGTCACGCTCTCCCAGACATGCTCAACTTGCGTCCAGGTGAGGTGCAAGCTGAGGTGCACGAGGAAGGGACAGATGCCTTTCTAGGCAGACGCATGGCTGCAAGCAGGATAAGAAATAATATTGTCCTCTGCCAACTCTTGCCTCTTTCTTGTCTTTGTCAAGGAATCCTACTATGTATTTGAATGCTGTTTACTTGTAGGATGTCCCAATGGCACCTGTTCTCCCAGCTGTGTATGTCCCTTCCTGGGTTCGAAGCTGCAACAGCTGCACGAGTAAGGTGTGCTGCTGGATTTTGATGCTTCTGCATTTATGATTTTTGCCTCCTGCATGTGCATGTACTCAAATTCTGATCAACATATCACAAGCATACTTGGCTCTCATACTGACAAGCACACCCTACCTTCTGACTGTATATCCAGGATGTGTACGCTGGGCTGTGCCTGAAGTGCCAAGCGGTACGTATGCTAGTCCAAGAGAGATAAACATTTTTGATGCAGATTGGCTTGAAAGAATGCCGTGTGGCAGCTGCACGGAATTAAGCCCATAACGGATCCTTCCTTGTTTAGAGAAACGTTGATTCTGTTAATGGCATCATTAACAGATCGGGCCGGGCGAAAACCGTAGCTGCTGCTTTCAAATGTAGCTTATTGTCTGTTTACAAGTCACCAAAGTGACCCTATGTGGCCTGTATGTTTGTTGCTGCAGAACTACCCCCCTATTGCTACCCCCAAGGACATGGAACCTGCTGACCTGGACGTGTACTGGCCATCCTGCCACACCTGTGCTGACCAGGTGATCTTTGCTGCTTGATGCTGAATGCTCTACCAGTACCAGATACGCAAAACTTGCAAGGTGCCACTTCAGGGATCAGTGTAGGAAGCCCCTTTGTCTCTCACTTTTGTTGTGCAGGGAGCTGAATCTTGCGGTTGCATGAGCTGCTTGGACTCAATGAAAACACCTGCCACTGACCTCCCATACCTGGACCAGCCAGCGTACATGAAGGGCTGTGTGGATTGTGCAAAATCGGTGAGCACATGTATGGAGTCGGTTCCCGGTCATAGTTTACCTACTCTATAGATGCCCTTTGGCAAGGCAGAAATTTGCTGAGGCACTGCAGTTTGAAAATATGATAAATATTGTTTATGTATTTGCTGGTGACAAAGTTGCTCCTCGGTGTGTACTCATTTCTTGACGTGTACTGCTTGTTTTGCTCTTGCAGGGCAACATGAGCAGAGTCTGCCACAAATGCCATCAGGTAAGAACAAGTGCTTCGGAACTAAGACGTGTGTTCTATGTTGGCCAGATACGACGCTATGTCAGCTTGTTTGTCCAGGCTAGCACATCCCAACACCACGAAACTGTTCAGATTGCAAGTCACAGATACAACATCTGCACTTTCTCTTCCCTCATAGAACTGGCCAACAGGACTTGTGCCAGCTCACAAGCAAGACCATTACTGGCCAGCGTGCCTGTCATGTGCATCCAAGGTAAGGGCAGTTGTTAAATAAGCATTTCTTGGCTGGAGAAGGAGAAGGACATCTCAAGAGGCCTTAAGCATACGTGAACTGCCTGAGGTTGCAGGCTACACACTCACAAAGCACCTGTAATGCAAACCAACGTACTTTGCTTTGTTGACCTGAGCACTATGCAATTAAGAACACCGACCCACGCATCGCTCATCCACCACAATGCAGGGAGAGAACAGCTGTGAGTGTGCAGACTGCCAGATGGTAAGTTATCTGATTTGGATTTTGCAACTTTAGCAAGAGTTTTTCTATTGGCGTAATTCAAGGTGCAGTGATCTGACCATGGCCATAACAATTAATTTCTGGCATATTCAATCTGTTTTCTACAGGGCATGCCTGCTGGTCTGACCGGCAACGTTGCCCAAATTGACTACATTGCTGCCTGCGTTGCGTGTGCTGGTCTCAAGGTGAGTGACAGGTGCCAGAGTGTCATTTTTATAGGATCAAATACCAACCTCCCCTCGTATCTTTTGGAGTTGTGTGAAGATAGCAATTGACCAAGTGTTTAATCTCTAGGCAATGATACGTAGCATTGAGAATGCTCTTTACTTATCCAAAACATGTTCCTTAATCACAGGGAGACAATAGTACCAAATGCAAGACGTGCGTCATGGTAGGTGTTCCAACCAGCCATCATGGTCCATTTGGTCGAGCCTTTTCTGCAACTTATTGAAGTACTGTAACTCAGAAATAGTTGCGATAATGCTCAGAGTATAACCCTTACTCTGTGTCACGCACCCACAACTCTGCCTGCCTGCTTACTATTGACAGGCGGTTCGTGATGAGAATACAGCAGACAACACAATGGCAGCGTACCTCAATGAGTGTGTGAACACGTGCTCCACATGTCCAGAGCCAACCACACCAAAGGTGGGTAATGCTTAAGCCATTGTGCACAAAAATGTAGTTACTGCCGTGTGATATGCATTGGTGCATGAGAGGTGAGAGGTCTTACAAGGAATCATATTCTTCGTTCTGACAAAAATTCTTCCTTTTCACAGGCTCTCTGCTCAGAAAACGATGCGTTTAATGCAACAGCGGTGTATCTTGAAGGATGGAACGTCACAAACTGCCCCATTCCCTCTCCATCTTTATCTTCACCCAGTCCCCAACAAGAAACGGTATGGAAGCCAGAATTGGAAGTCAGGGAGCAGCAGTCTTTAAGCAGGCAAAGCAGCAGATAACGAGTGTGTTCCTCTCTTTGGCTTGCAAACTTGCACAAGCATCTCACGCCTTGCTTCCACATCCTTGTCAAACAGGAGGCATATGAAGGAGAAGTAATCATTAGCATGTCTTCCAGCAATGAAGAAGGGGCCCAGCAGTTCAAGACTGATGCAGAAGCTGACTCCAGCCGCCGTTCTTTGCAGGACCAGAATGCAGCACAGAAGTACATTGCTGATGTATCGGCTTCAATCCTAGAAGAAGCATCCCCCCCAGCAACTGGAATCAGAGCTTGGGGCGTCCAAGTGAACGGCAAAGATATCACCATCACTTTTTACCTAACCTACCCAGAAGGCACCAGCAAAGCAGACGTTGAGAGCAACATGAAGAAAGTGCAGGACAGCGCTGCCGTGAAGAGTTCTTCCGAAGAGGGGGCCACTGCACTTAAAAGCTATGGCATAGACGAAACCGGCATTACTGTGACTGGAGAAGCCTCAGTAGTGGAGAGCAATGCAGCTCACATGTATAGGCTGCTGGGCATTTTTGGTGTGCTTGCCCCTCTTGCTGCATTCCTGATCGCTGCATAATCAACTAATGCAGCTCTGAATGGTTGCTGGTCAAGACTGGACCGTGTATACAGCTATTTTAAATATTTACATGTGGACCCTGATCAGCTTGCCTCACTGTCGTTTAAATCAATAAAGCAGTGCATTCTATTTATTCATTCAATGCTTGTTATTTATACAGGCAATGCTTGGCAATGCATCTCCTTAGTATGGTTTGCTTATGTTGGTAAACATGTTTTATTGTGTTACATACAAAGTGCATACTGTATACGTTGCAACAGTACAATTCATCCCTTTATGATTCATGTATTTCATTTTGGATACTGGACAGCGTGCTGAGCTACCTGTTCGTCTGTTCGTTGTTTCTCGTGTTGTGGTGTGGCCCTACAATTTGCTTCATGTAAAGGATCCTATCCTCCCCGACAAGTCCTCAACTATTCGACTATTCACCTGCACAAATCATGACCCCATGCCACATTAACTAAGGAAAAGGAGCCACTTATTAAAAGTCTGCAACCAGAACCTCATAACTGAAAGTTTGCTGATAAGAAAGGAGCGCGTTTCAGAGTGTCCGGAAATCTCCACCCCCCACTCAGACACATTCAATAAAAAGTTGGAGTTGAAGAAGGAAGATAGAATGAATATGGAAAGAGAAAATTGATTAAAAGAAAGCAGAAACAGAAAAGAAGGAACGTCTGTCTGCAGGAGTTTGAAGAAGACGGATAAGATGTCTATGGAGCCGGACTGCAAGAATGTGTCTGTGTGCATAAAATTGTCAGTGAGTGTGTGAGAGGCTGATATAGCCTCATGAAACCAGGAGCGCCAAAAAAACAAAGTGCAGCAGAGCAGAAAAGAGAACGGAGGACACAAGCAGTCTCAATCAGCAGGGAAATGCAGTGCAAAACACGTGGCACCAAGCACGGAGCATGAAGCATGCAGCTTGAAGCATACAATAAGAAGCACGAAGGTAGCAGCTAGGCACGCAAGAAGCGCACATAGCAGCTCGCTTAAAGCAAAGCCCTATAACTGGCAGCCCAGACCAGCCAAGACTAGGCTCGTGACTGACACATGAAAGCACGACGTTTAACACGTCACTGGCACAAAGCAGGACACCAAGAAGCCCTGTGTGCAGTCTGCTAATACATCCATTAGTATGCACACTCCTGCTACTCATATTTATGTATATGCAAGCATATATATATATACAGGTAGCTACGTACTGTTTACACGTGGCGTGCACCGTGCACATGTATACAAGGACCTAGCTATTGTGCATTATAATAGCTAGATTTTCCATGTTGTCTGCATGACTGCCACGTCACAGCATGGCACATAACAGGAAACGGGCATGCCATGTGTGCACCTGTGAGTAATGTTTACTAGCTAGCTGCTTCATCTGTCTTGCATGGAAATAGCTACTCATCTGTCATGCATGCATGAAAATGCACGAACCTGCTCCTTAAAATTCTCGGCTTGTTCTATGCACTCCCGCTGTTCATCCTCTCCCAAAGAACCAGTGAATTCAGGAGATGGCGCATGCTGGTGACGGACAGGCCTTGTCCGCAATTGAGGGGGCAGGCTGTTCATCTCTCTCCTTTCAAAACTAACAACGATGCAATTTAAAACGAATATAAGTATTCCTGAATAATTATCCAATGGCCTGCTTTGCTTTACTGAATTGCGCTAATGAAATTACCTGTTGTAGAGCTATGGATTCAGTATCTTTGGTGGAGAAGTTTTACGTTACTGGAGTGGCTCCTTTTTCTTTACTATTGTGGGGAGTAATTTTTACTGCGTGCTTAGTTTCCTTTTCTGTTCTGAGCTATTTCCAAGGCAAGCAAATCATGTAGCAAGCTTGTGTAATGACTCTGCTGATATACGCTGGCCGATCAGACCACATATAGATTTTAGTAACCAAACTACAAATTGGTTTGAAATACGTATAACCAAGCACACTTTTCTCTGCTTATGCAGAATTTGTGACAGGGAGGTGTTCTAGATCATGCATATTTATACAAATTTAGCTATCCAAGTAAATAAACATCGGTGCTTCTAGACAATGTCACAGAAGTGCACTTCATCACAAAGAGGCTAAATTGCCTGCAGCTTCTCAGGGACAAACAACAAGAACATGAGCAAACCAAATGCGTTGTGTGACTGGTGCTGGTAGGGTGTGTGAGACTGCTGCACATGATTACATGAACAAGTCAAACACGCTGTGTGGCTGGTGCTGGCAAGAAAAGTCACAGGGGTCTGAAGCAAGAGGTGCGAGGATGCTGCTGCTGGGCTCATCGTCAGGCTCCAGAAAGGGAGGCAGTTTGGTTGAAGCCTCAAAGGGGGGGTAACTTTCTAGTTCCAGGGCTGTGCGGTCAAATGGCAGCTGCTGCTGGAGTTGCTGTGAAGCAGGGGGGTGGTGACGGTATTGCTGCTGCTGCTGCTGCTGCAAGGCTTGGTGGTGCTGATGACTTTGCAGGTGCTGCTGCTGCATGGGCTGTGCATTTGGGGATGGTGCTGGGTGCTGAGTGGTGCTGATCTGCTGGGAGGAGCCCAGTAGATCCTCAAATGGGTCTGTTGCTAGGAGGGCAGAGGAGGTGGGTGGGTAGCCATGGTGGTAGTTGTGGGTGTGGTGAGTAATGAGGGGGGCACAGGGATGGTCGTTTGTGCAGGGGGCTCCTGCAACTTGCCTTGCTGCTGCTGCTGCTGCTGCTGCTTTTGGTGTGATCACTTCTGCTATTGCTGGGGTCGTAGGTTGTGCTGTCGGTGCTGTTGCAGCTGCCCTGCCTGCAGCGGTAGGTGCTGGGGACGCTGCTTTTGGTGTTGGCACTTGTGCAGGGGGTTGGGGGCGCACGTCGCTTTCGTGGCAACGAGCACGCTTGCGCTGCTGGAGGTCATTGTATTGCCGCAGCAGCTCCTGCACATGTGAGATTTTATGTGGTGTGTCAGCATTTGTGTGTTGTTTCAGTTGGGACATTTATGCCTAATTGGCTGTTGCGTGGATCCCATGAATTTGCTATTAGATTTTCATTGCAGAAAACAAAAAAAGCAGAACTATAAAAGCATGCTGATAATGATCAGCATGCATGAAGGAAAGGCTAATTAGGGATGGCCATAACCGTATATATACACACAGTTTATGACCGCATATTTGGTGATTTCCCTGCCAAAAATACCATTTATATGGTTTTGGCCAACCCTAGCCCTAATATGGTGCATTGCTCTCCGTGTTTTAAAGCTCCTGTCTCCTCCCAGGAATTGCCTATGCCACCAATGATTGTTTCTCAGCTGCTGCTCGCAGCAACCGATCTCAACCAAGTCAAGCCTGCTTTATTGATCTTACCACAATGTATTGTATGTTACCATGTTACCTCGATATAGTTGCCACAATATATTGTATGTTACCACGATGTTATGATGCATAAGCTATATATAGTTGCACGGTCAATTGCCAGACTCTCTTAGTATGCCGAGATGCTCTGTACATTTATTTGTAGGCATGCAGGGTGCATCGTACGCAGGGCACTAAGCTGTGAGGAGGAGTATAAAAGATGCGATCTGCAATGTATGCGGGGGTGTGTGTGTGCGTGTGTGTGTGTGCGTGTGTGTGTGTATGCGGGTACTCAGAGAGCAACTGTTGTGCAGGAAAAGGCATGCGAGCAGAAATGTTACTAGCACCTACTTGGTGCATGCTTTGATACTTGAAATTACAAAAGATGTGCAACAAAACGGCTGCAGGCCTTGTTTGGTGAGTTGTTTTTAAACAGACAATTTCAAAAGCTCACCTTTCCGTGCTTGCTGCCGCCGAGCAGCTTTTGTTTAAGCAGGCTGCCCCCATTTGATGACATCTGCTGCTGTTGCTGTTGCTGCTGCTGCTGCTGTTGCTGTTGCTGTTGTTGTTTCTGCGGCTGTTGCTGTTTCTGCTGTTGCTGCTGCTGTTGCAGCTGCTGCTGCTGCATATTCAACGCAAGCTGAGGTTGCACATCATTGAAAGCAAAGTGCTGCTGGTAAAAGGAGGGGGGCGGGGGTGGGGAGGGGGAGGGAGAGGGAGAGGGAGAGTCTTTTGGTCCCGATCCCAGCCCTGCCTGATTAAGAAGCTCCTGCTCCAAGTTGTTATTGTGTGCGGAGCGGTGGGATTTGGGGGGAGGGTGACCTGCAGGGACTTGGAGCGGTGAGGATTCAAATTGTGCAAAGTGGTGGGCCTTTGGGGGATGGTGGTTTGTGGGGATGTGGTGTGGGAAGGAGTTGATGTGTGCAGAGCGTTGGGCGGTTTGGGAATGATCTGTGGGTCCCTTGTCGAACTGGTAGGTTAGAGGGTCACTGGGTGTTGGACAGCAGGGGCTAGCAACGGGGGGTGTTGTGTGCGGGGAGTGTGTGTGCATACAATGTGGTAGTTTTGCGTGCTTGGGGTGGGGCTGTGAGTGTGAGTGTGAAGGTTGGTGGTGGTGGGCAAGGAGGAGTTGGGAAGTAGGGGGGTTGTGGTGGGTAGTTGCAGGTGCTGGTGTTGGTGCTGCTGATGGGTGAGAGAAAGGAGGTAGCGAGATCCTGCCGCCTGTTGCTTCGTCTAGGTCCATTTGCTCTGGACAGGTAGATAACTGCTTCTGTTGCTGTCGTTGTTGCTGCTGCTGTTGTTGCTGCTGCTGCTGTTGCTGCTGCTGTAGTTGCTGCTGCTGTTGTTGCTGTCGTTGCTGCTGCTGCTGCTGCTGCTGCTGTTGAAGGAAAGATCCACCCCCACCAAAGTTATGCATGGCCCCACCGATACCCTTAGCTAGCCCAAGCCCGAGGCTTGGATATTTTTTCCGCTGCTGTTGCTGCTGCTGCTGCTGCTGCTGCTGCGTCATGCTTCCAACCCCACCAAATTCTTTCACAGGGCCGGAGCCTAAGCTAGGACGCTGCTGCTGAGCACCCCCCCCCCCCCCCCTCCCAAAATTCCTCCCTGATGGTCCCAGACCTAGGCTGGCACGCTGAGCTGGTGTGAGTAGGCCAGCCCCTAATGATAGAGGTCCCACGTGAGAAGACCTGCTGGCTGGGCCGCCCTTTTGGTTAACCCCCCTCCCAGTTGCGCCAGTGCCAGTGCTGCCACGCGTGCAGTCGCCAGCACCAGCGCCAAGAATCGCGCAGTCATCAGCACCAAGAATAGCGCATTCGTCAGCACCAGCGCCAAGAATAGCGCCATCAGCACTACAGGAAGGCAGTGAGGAGCCTGATATGACCCCTGGGGTACGTGCAAGAGGCCAAGGCTGAGGTGCTGCTGCAGGTGTGCGTGCTGCTGTAGGTGGTGGTGCTGCTGCAGGTGTGCGTGCTGCTGAAGGTGGTGGTGCTGCAAGTGGGCGTGATGATGGTAGTGGAGCTCCTAATGCAGATGGGTGTTTAAAAGGTGGTGGTGGATCTGCAGGCGTGGCTGCTGCAGGTTGTGGAGAAGCTGCTGCAGGTGTGTGTGCTGCTGATGGTGGTGCCGCTGTAATTGGGCGTGATGAAGGCAGCGATGCTCTTACTCCTGGAGCTGGGGCTGCAATCTCTGAGTGTACCTGCTGCTGCATCTGCTGCTGTTGCTGCTGCTGGGGGAACAGACTGAACCGCGGCAAGCTGGCAGCTTCATCCTCCTCGTCCTCATCCTCCTCCTCTTCACAGCCGCCACTCTCCCTTCCTAATTCACCGCCATCCCAAACCCAGTCTCCCTCCCCTCCTCCACCTCTTCCACCTCCTCCACCTCCACCCCAACCCACCACCTCATCCTGGTGTTCATCTCCCCTCATTTTGCACTCCACGTCCATTCCCCCGCCACCCTGCCTTACCCCATCAAGCAACGCACCCAGTGCCCCTCCCATTGATGTGTTTCCTTTCGAAAACCCCTGCAAAGCGTTCTTTCCCACGCCAGCAGCAGCACCTCCCACTCCATTATGAGCACCTCCACCCTCTCCCCCCACAATCTCCACACTCTTCCCTTCAGCACTTGCTGCAGCCACAGATTGATCTGTGGATGCTGCTTGCTTCGTACCCACTTCTGGGTTTTCTGCTTCACCTGCTGCCGCTGCTACTGCTGCTGCTGCTGCTTCTGCTGGTGCTTGCAGCTTTGCCAATGCACCATACCCTGGTGCTGCTGCAGTTGCTGCTGCTGCTCTTAGTGTCTGTGCTGCTGGTGGTGGTGCTGCTGTTGGCGGCTTTGCTAGTGTCTTATACCCGGCTGCTGCTGCTGCTGCTGCTCCTGCCGCTGCCCTTGGTACTTGTGCCACTGGTGGTGCTGCTTTTGCTGGATTTGCCAACGCACCATACCCGGGTGCTGCTGCTCCTGTTGCAGGGGGTGGTGGCTGCCCAAGGCCCGTAACCCCACCTCCTACCACATTCTCAAGCACACCCCCGCCCCCTGAAACCATCCTTGGGTGTGCCGCATTGCCTTGCTGTACCGGATCCATTCCATCTCCTGCATATAATAAGGGGAGAGGACGCGGGTCTGTTGGATCAATTTAAACACAACAGCATACACGCCCCTGCATTTATTCCAGGGAGGGGAAGGGCACGTTAAGTACATCTACACAAGAACATGCACACGCACACACACAAAGATGCCCTCTTCGTCCCCTGCATTGATAAAAGAGGGAGGGTCACGACACATTAGGTACATATATACAAGATCAATAACTCGCACACACACATGCACACACACAGACACCCTCTCTGTCCCCTGCATTGATCAAGGGGGCAGGGTACGGCACGTTAGGTACATATAAACAAGATCATGCACACGCAAACACGCACACAAACACCCAAAAGACACTCTCTCCGTCCCCTGTATTGATCCAAGGGGGAAGGGAAGGGCATGTTAGGTTTTAGACAAATGCCTATACAACCACGCACCCAGTAGTTTGCTGGGAGGCATGTGCCTCGACCCCGTGTCTCTGTACCCCTGATGCAGGCTACCGCCTCCTGTGCTGTTTGCCGCTACGCTGTTGCTGCTGCTACTGTTGCCAAATTTGAGGGGACCTCCTAAGTATGCAAGTCCCTGCAATATGGCACTGGCCCCACCGCCCCCAACATTGTTGATGCTGCAGCTTGGCGTCTGGGAGTGCATGCGGCTGCAGAGGTGGAAAGGGCGCGGTTGCTTTGTAAGCGCAAGGGGGGGGGGGGGTTGGAAGGGGACGTTAGGGGGTGCATTTAGCTGTAGAGAAGAGAAATATGGGCAAGTTGTTGTTGCTTTTATTGTCGTAGCTGTCCATTTTTTGAAGGTCGTAGGATGAGAGAAATGGGGGGAGAGAGAGAGAGAGAAAGAGAGAGAGAGAGAGAGAGAGAAAGAGAGAGAGAGAGAGAGAGAGAGAGAGAGGGAGGGAGAGAGAGAGAGAAAGAGAGAGAGAGAGAGAGGGCAAGGGCAACGACAAGGGCAAGCTTGTTTGATACTTTGGTTGCTGTAGCTGTAGGGGCAAAGGATGCCATAAATCTGTGAAAATATCTCCTTTCCGTGGGTATTCAGTAATGTGTTTGGACAACAGAAGATGTTGAACTAGGCTGTTCAAATCTTAGATGCTAGGGGAAATCTCGCTGACTGCTGTTAGGTACTAACTTTTTAACAGACGTGATTTATTAATGCATAAAGAGACAAGCTGCAGGCAATTTCATCCTTTTTATGACTGCTATTCCCTGCTGCATGTACACTCTCTTGGCATAAACACTCATAGCAGCAAAGGCGCCCCTCTTATAACTTACACAAACACGTTTTGGTGTACGTGCGTGGCTAGCAGTTGCTGACGATTGCTTCTTTGGGAACCCATTACAAGTAAAAGTTTTGCTCAACACTCCCCCATTCTGATTGCCAGATCAAAACACCGTCACTGCAAAGTATAAGACAGCACAACAGCTGTTACTGCTCCTCACAAAATTTGTTGCCGCCATTGATAGGGCGAGAAAAAAAAATAACAATACCCACACACATATAGTCATACCTGGCCATCACCGCACGGCTCTGTTCCAGTGCGCTGGAATTACTCTTCCCCTTTTTGCTTCCCCGCTGCTTACTATCCCCTCCCTGACTCAGCATACCAACCCCTCCTCCCGCTCTCCCCTCTCCCCGCTCCTCTCCTAGCCCCTCTTCATATACACCAGTCCCGGCCCAGCCCTCCCCTCCCACCACCCTTTTAACCCCAGCCCTTCCACCAGCCCCTCCTCCCCCT